>Ga0302279_10001628_pt1 | contig 31554 bp, 25 predicted proteins | sample III_Bog_N3_3_FD_194541 | JGI IMG/M metagenome (GOLD analysis project Ga0302279, IMG submission 194541) | Peat permafrost microbial communities from Stordalen Mire near Abisko, Sweden - III_Bog_N3_3 | ecosystem: Environmental > Terrestrial > Soil > Wetlands > Peat | place: Sweden: Abisko...
TCGGCCCGCAAATTTCCGGCCGGGTTCTCCGGGTCCTGGTCGACGACAACCAGGACGTGACCGCTGGACAGCTCCTGCTCGAGCTCGATCCGGCCGACTATGCGGCCAAGCTGGACCAAGTCCAAGCGAGCCGGGCCCAGGCCCAGGCGCAGGTGGCGGAGGCGACCGCGCAAGCGGCCACGTTTGCGGCCCAAGTGGAACAGGCGCAGGCCAATCACGGCGTGGCCGAGGCCAATGCCACCAATGCCGGCAATGATTTGAAACGCTATGAAAACCTTCGCGGGGTCAATCCCGGCGCGGTTTCTTCGCAGCAATTCGACACTGCCTTGGCCGCCGCGCGCAGCAGCGCTGCCCAGGTGCGGGCCGCGGAAAAGTCCGTCGCCGCGGCCCAGGCCCAGCTCGGCTACGTCAAAGCCGAGATCGAGGCCGCGCAGGCGGGAGTGCGCAGCGCGGACTCCCAGATCCACCAGGCGGAACTGACTCTCTCCTACGCGCGGGTGACGGCGAAGGTGGCGGGACGAGTAGCGAGCAAGACCGTCAGCGAAGGCAATTTTGTCGCGGCCGGGGCGGAGCTGATGGCGATCGTGCCCCGCGAGGTCTATATCACGGCAAATTTCAAGGAAACCCAGCTGGCGCGGATGCGCCCGGGCCAGGCGGTCAGGGTGAAGATCGATTCCTACCCCGACATGAACCTGCGCGCCCATCTCGACAGCGTCGAGCCCGCCACGGGCCAGGCCTTCAGCGTCCTGCCGGCCGAAAACGCCACCGGGAATTGGGTCAAGGTCGTCCAGCGCGTGCCGGTAAAAATCATCTTCGACCAAATTCCCGACGATCCGGTCCGCCGCCTCGGCCCGGGCATGTCCGTGGAGGTGACGGTCACGGTGCGCTAGCCGGCGGCCGACATTTCGACCCTCCGCCATGGCGGCCGATTCCAGCACCACCCGTTCCCCCGGCGGAGATCTCAGCCGCTCCGCCGCCGGCGGCGCCAACCCCTGGATCGTCGCCCTGATTGTCTCCATGGCCACGTTCATGGAGGTGCTGGACACAAGCATCGCCAATGTCTCGCTCCAGCACATCGCCGGCAGCCTGGCGGCGGGGCAGGATGAGGCCACCTGGGTGCTGACCAGCTACCTGGTCAGCAATGCCATCATCCTCCCCATCAGCGGCTGGCTTTCCCTCGTGATTGGGCGGAAGCGGTTTTACATGGGTTGCGTCACCCTCTTTGGCATTAGTTCGCTCCTCTGTGGCTTCGCCCCCTCGCTCGGCTGGCTGGTGTTCTTCCGGGTGCTTCAGGGCCTGGGCGGCGGCGGCTTGGCGCCGAGCGAACAGTCGATCCTGGCCGACTCCTTCGCCCCGGCCCAACGCGGCCAGGCTTTCGCGCTCTATTCCATCGCGGTCGTGGTGGCCCCGACCCTCGGGCCGAGCTTGGGCGGGTGGATCACGGACAACTACAGCTGGCGGTGGATATTTTTCATCAATGTGCCGGTGTGCCTGCTCTCGCTTTTCCTCTCCTGGCGGATCCTGGTCGATCCGCCGGCGGTGCGGCAGGAGCGGGACGAGGCGGTGCGCAAGGGCTTTCGGGTCGACTTTCTGGGGTTCGGCTTGGTCGCGCTCGGCCTCGGCTGCCTCCAGGTGGTCCTGGACAAGGGCCAGGAGGATGACTGGTTCCATTCCGACTTCATTCTGGTCTTCGCCTTGGTCTCGGGCCTCTGCCTCGCCTTTCTCTTCGTCTGGGAGATGTTCTTGGAGAAAGAGCCGATCGTCGACTTGCCGCTGCTGCGCAACCGCAACTTTGCCTCGTCCCTGGTCGTGATGGGGGTGACCGGATTCATTCTCATCTCCACCACCCAGATTCTGCCGCAATTCCTGCAGACCATCATGGGGTACACCGCGGCCAAGGCGGGATTCGCCCTCACGGCCGGAGGCGTGGCCACGCTCCTGATGGTGCCGGTATCGGCCTTGTCCTTGAAAAAAGTGCAGCCGAAGTACCTGATCGCCTTCGGCCTGCTGGTCGAGGCCGCGGCGATGTTCTACATGCGGGGCTTCACGACCGACATCGATTTCTGGCACGCGGCCTGGGGCCGGATTTTTCAAGGCGCGGGTCTGCCGTTCCTTTTCGTCCCGATCACGACGATCTCCTACGCCGGGTTGCCGCCGGAAAAAAGCGCCAATGCCGCTGCGCTCCTCAACACCATGCGCAATATCGGCGGCAGTTTCGGGATCTCGGTCGCCAACACCGTCCTAATCCGCCGGGCGCAGTACCACCACAGCCGGCTGGGCGAGTCCCTGAACGCGTTCGCGCCCGGCATCCAGACCCGCTTTGCCGCGGCGCCCGCCGCCCTCGAGCGCCTGCTGCAGCGCCAGGCCGAGATGCTGAGCTATGTCGACGTTTTCCACCTGCTCGGGATCGTGGCCGCCTGCTCGATCCTGGCCACGTTCTTATTGCGCCGGATCAAGCCGGGAGAGGCGGCCGGAGCGCACGGATGAAAAAGTTCAGCCTCCTTTGCCTCGGCGCGTTGGCCGGCGGTTGCACCGTCGGGCCGAATTACCAGGCGCCCAAGCCCGCGCTCGGCGCCTCCTTTGGCGCGGCCCCAGGGACCGCCGCGGGGGCGACGGTGGCGCCGCCCAGCGCTGTCGTCCCTGGGGTCGAAGCGGTCGCCCGCTGGTGGCAGGTGTTCGACGATCCGGAATTGAACGCTTTGGTGGAGCGGGCCGTGCGCGACAACCGCGATTTGAAGCTGGCCGTGTCCCGGCTGCGCCAGGCCCGGGCGCAGCGCCTGATGGTGAGCGCCGGGCTTTGGCCCGAGGTGGATGCGAGCGGCGGATTTTACCGCGGTCGGGGCAGCCAGAATGTCGTGATTCCGCTCGGGGCTTTTGGCGGCAGCGGGGCGGGGGCGCCCGCGGGCGGCGGCGCCGCCGGGGGCAGCAGTTCGGCCTCGACCCGGCGGGTCGCCGACGTTTCCTCCGGCGGTTCGGGCGACAGTTCCGGGGCCGGCGGCGGCGCCCCGCCGGGCGGCCCGAATAACCCGCTGGGCGAAGGTGGGCTGCCGGGAGTCGTGACCAATCTCTACCAGGCGGGTTTCGATGCCTCTTATGAATTCGATGTCTTCGGCGGGACCCGGCGGGCGATCGAAGCGGCGGAGGCCAACGTTGCCGGGGCCGAGGAGGCCCGGCGGGCGACCTTGGTGTCGCTCCTGGCCGAAGTGGCATCCACTTATGTCGGCTTGCGGGCGCAGCAGCTCCGGTTGGAAATCGCCCGGCAGAATCTGGCGGCGCAGAACGGCACGCTCACGATCGTCCATCAGAAGGCGGAGGCCGGCTTCGGGACCGATCTCGACGTCGCCCTCCAGTCCGCCCAGGTCGCGGCCACCGCGGCGACCTTGCCGGCGATGGAGTCGGCCGAACGCGACAGCATCCATCGCCTCGCCGTCCTGCTCGGAGAAAACGAGCCCGAGGCCCTCGGCGCCGAATTGGCCGCTCCGGCCAAGCTGCCACCGGTGCCGCCCCAAGTTCCCATTGGCGTGCCGTCGGATCTCCTGCGCCGGCGCCCGGACATCCGCGGGGCCGAACGCCAGCTGGCGGCGGCCAACGCCCAGGTCGGGGTGGCCACCGCCGCCCTTTTTCCCAGCTTCAGCCTGACCGGAACCCTCGGGTTGGACAGCAGCACCGTCAAGACGCTCCCCAACTGGGGCAGCCGCTACTACTCGATCAGCCCGGGCCTGAGCTGGCCGATTCTGGACTGGGGGCGGCTGCGGGCGAACATCCGGCTGGAGGATGAGCTGAAGGAACAGGCCTGGCTCAACTACCAAAAGACCGTAACGCAGGCGCTGCAGGAGGTGGCCGACGCCCTGGTCCACTACCGCTCCGAGCAGTTCCGCCGCCTCGCCTTGCATCAGGCCGTGGCTGCGAGCCAGCAATCGCTCACCCTGGCCCGCCAGAAGGCCGATCAGGGGTTGGCCGACATGCTCACGGTCCTGGAGGCGCAGCGCTCCCTCCTCTCGGCCCAGGACGCCCTCGCCCAATGCGACGGGACGATCCGCAGCGACCTGATCGCCCTCTACAAGGCGCTCGGCGGCGGCTGGGAGTGAGGCCTCAGTCGCCCAGCCAGACGACGACCATGCCTGCGCGCTCGCTCACGTCGAAGTTTTCGACCGAGGTCTCGGGTTCTTTCTCCACCCCGACGGGATAGCTCTTCACCCGCACGCCTTCGGGCATGAAGACCGACTTCCCGGTCGTGAGGTCGAATTCCCAGCCATGCCACGGACAGCGGAGGATTTCCCCGTCGCGCTCAAGGGCGCGGTGGTAGGGCCGATCCGCTGTCCACAGCCCCATCCGCCGGCCTTCGCAAAGCGGGGCGCCGCGGTGCGGGCAGCGGTTGCGCAAGGCATAGAAGCGGCCGTCTTCCAGCCGGAAGACGCCGATGCTGCGCCCGCCGATCTCGACGATCTTCCTGCCCCCGGGCGGCAGATCCGCCACCGGGCAAACCGGGTGGGCCGTCCGAACCGGTGCACTCATCTCAACTGCCGGCCAGCCCGGCCAGCTTGGGATAGGCGGCGAGTGCGTTATCCGCCAGAATGCGGCGCCGGACCTCGGCTCCGAGGCGCTTCGGCACCACGTCCGGCGGATCGAAGTCCCAATGGGGAAAATCGCTCGAGTACATCAAGGTCTTGGCGCCGTTCATCCAGGAGACGATCTGGTCGACCGCCTCCGGCGGGTTGGACTCCTCGAACGGCTGAGTGCTGAAGCGGATGTGCTCCTCGATATATTCGCTCGGGAGTTTTTTGACCCAGGGCGTCTGCCAGCGCAGCTCCTTCCAGGCGGCGTCGGCCCGCCAGCGGAAGGAAGGCACCCAGCCAAAGCCGGATTCGCAGAAGATCACCTTGAGCTGGGGAAATTTCTCGAAGGTGCCCTCGAAGAGAAAGCTGGAAAGGTGGGCCTGGTAAAATTGCGGGCGGACCAGATAGGTCTCGGCGTAATAGGAGGGGTAGCCCGCGGCGGTCGGGGGCGGATTCATCCCGAAGCCCTCGTTGCTGAAGTGCAGCGCGAAGGAAAGGCCGCGTTCGACGCAGGCGGCGTAGACTTGGTCGTACTCTCGCTTGCCGTAAAGGCGGGCGGAGCCGCAGACCCCGTAAATCGCGACGACCGAGGGATGGTCGCCCAAGCGCTCGATTTCCTTCACCGCCACCACCGGATCCTGCAAGGGGACGGTGATGGAAAGGCGGTAGCGCGGGTCCTTCGCCACCCAGTGCTCCAGGGACCAGTCGTTGATCGCCCGGACGAGCGAGTAGGAGTAGTCGATGTCGGCCAGGGCCACCAGGGAGGGGGTCAGTTCGACCTGGAGAATGGCGATGTCGATGCCGCAGGCGTCGAGCAGCTTGCGCTGGAACATCTCAAAGTTGGAGCGGGGGTCGACCTCCTCGCCGGCGTCGAAAACATCTGCCCGGGCGCCCTTCCAGCCGCCGTTGGCCTGATAGAGCCCGGTGTTCCGGGGGAGGCCGTATTCGACCAGCCGCTCGCGCTCGACCCGGGAAAGGTAGGGATAGAGGTCCTCCTTGCCCTTGATGTTGTGGTGGACGTCGGTGTCGACGACTCGAATCCGCGGCGGCGCCGGGGTGCTGCCGGGCGCGGGCGAGTCGATTTGGGTTTCAGTTTTCACGGCGGCGGAGTAGGAACGATAAGCAAGCCATTCCGATGAAAAATCAAACAATTCCCCATACCGATTTGCAAGTCTCTCCCCTGTGCCTCGGCACCATGACCTTCGGCACGCCGGTGGGGGAGGCGGAGGCGGTTAAGCTGATGCACCAGGCCTTGGACCGCGGAGTTAACTTCATCGACACGGCCAATGCCTATGAGGGGTACACCCGCTTCGTCGGCAGCCCGGGCGGCATCACCGAACGGATCGTCGGCCAGGCCCTGAAGGGCCGCCGGGACCGCTATGTGGTGGCGACCAAGATGGGGATGAAGGTCGGCTCCGGGCCCGAGGACGAATATTGCAGCCCGGCCGCGATCCGGAAGCAATTGGACTTGAGCCTGCAGCGCCTGGGCATCGACCGGATCGACCTTTACTACATGCACCGGCCCGATCCGACGACCCCGCTAGTCGACATGGTGGGGGCCCTGGCGGAGGCCATCAAAGCGGGCAAGATCCGGCATTACGCCGTCAGCAACTACTCCGCGGCACAGTTGCGCGAACTGCTGGCGGTCGCCGACCAGGCGGGCCTCCCGCGGCCCGTCGCCCATCAGCCGCCCCTCGGGCTCCTCAAGCCCGAGGTGACCGCCGACCTCCTCCCGCTCTGCGCGAAAGAGCAGATCGCGATCGTTCCGTACAACGTCCTGCAGGGCGGCCTTCTCACCGGCAAATACCGCCGGGGCCAGCCGCCCCCACCCGGCTCGCGCAAGGCGGAGAAAGACGGCTGGGTCTGGGCGCTGGAGGACACTTTGTTCGACAAACTGGAGAAGTTCGAGGCGGAGGCAAAGGAGGTCGGGCATTCCATGACCCAGCACGCATTGCGCTGGGCGCTGCACCAGCCGGCGGTCGTCTCCTTGATTCTCGGAATCAAGCGCCTCGATCAGCTCGAAGAAGCGATCGCTGCCATCGCTTGAGGCAAAATCTCGCGGACGGTCCGAACGACGTGTCCAGCGATCGCGCGATGCGCCTCGTCGGATCGGCCTAGGCCCACCGGAACGGCTTGGCGGTCTTGTGGTACGGCCTGAAGTTTCGCAGCAGCGACCGCTGGCGGCCCTAGAGAAGGGGATGCCCCCGATGAGAGGTTTCGTGGACAGGGTTCCGAGGCGCGAACTCGGGCTAACAAGCCCAATGGCTATCTTCTCGGTTCATACCGCATCGCCACCGCCCCCGAGCCGAACTCCAGCCGGCTCACGAGCTTCAAGTCGACAAGCTTCGATAGCCCCGCGAACAACGTCGGCCCGTGGCCCGCCAGCCTGGGATGAACCACGAACTCGTACTCATCGATCAATCCCATCTCCGCCAACGCCAGCGGGAGCTTCACGCCTCCCGTGAGCAGTCCCTTACCCGGCTCCTGTTTGAGCTGCTGCACGGCCTTTTCCAGATCCCCGCGCACGAGCTCCGCGTTCCAGTCGACCCGCTCCAGGGTGCTCGACACGACGTACTTCTTTGCCGCATCGATCGTCCGGGCGAAGGGTTCCATCCAGTCAGGCCTCGCTCCCATCTGCGCCGGCGGCCGCCACGCTGCCTCCATCATTTCGTAAATCACCCGACCAAAGAGAAGGGCATCGGCCTGGTTGAGGTTCTCAGCCGCGTGACGATGCAAGTCTTCGTCCGGGATCATCGCACGATGATCGCAGCACCCGTCCAATGTGACGTTAATGGAATACCGAAGAGGTCGCATTACGCAAAAGGACCGCCGTTACGCCGCTTCATCCGTTCGGTGCTGTTCTAACCATAGCTCTTGGAGCGTTCATCGATAACTTGGGAGCTGTTTGAGCGATCGGCTCCTGGCCAATACCGCTGTAGCGTCTGATGCGGACTGAATTTCGTCGGTGCGCGGCGGCATGACCTCTTGGCCCAACCATGTCTCGGCCAATCCTGTTTTCAATGCCTTTGGTGCATTTGCCGGGTGGGAAACCTCGACCTGCGCATGGCGCGGTGGTGCTGAGCGATGAGAAAAGGAAAAAGCAGGACCGGATTAGCCTGGCGTGGATTCTTTAGGGGAGTGCGAGGGAGCCTTGGCTCTCGTCGTGGTGATCACCACGACACTGATCAAAACGAGCACCGTCCCCAGGATCGTCCGTAGCCCCAACGCTTCGCCGCCCAAAAAATAACCGAGGAGTACGGCCACCACCGGGTTCACATACGCGTAAGTGCCAACCTTGCTGGGCGATTCGTGATGAATCAGCCACACGTAGGCGGTGAAGGCGATGATCGAACCGGCCACAATCAAATAGAGAAGGGCGAGCCAGGCGGCGGCGGAAACGGCTCCGGGGTGAAAATCGCGACCTTCGCCCAGGGCGGTCGAGGCCAGAGCGAGAAACACGCCGCCGGCGAGCATTTGGGCGCCCGAACTCATGACTTTGGAGGAAGGCAACGGCAAGATGCGGGCAAAGGCTGACGCCACGCCCCAGCTCATCGCTGCGACCAGCAGAGCCGCGGCGCCCCATCGATCAATCGGCGCCCCACCCAGGTCCAACGAGGGGCTCGCCACCACGACGACCCCGCCGAGCCCGATCAAGAGGGCCAAAGCCAAGCGGACGGTGAGCCGCTGCGTTCTCAGGAAAACGATTTCCGACAGCGCCATGAACGCCGGGATCGTGGCCATCACAACCGCGGCCAACCCCGAAGGCACGCGTCGCTCCGCCCAAAACAGGAGTCCGTAGTCGATCACGAAGATCAAGACGGCGAGCAAACACACGGAGGCCCATTGCCGTCCGCTGGGAGAACGCTCACCCCGCGCGCGCGTCCACCCATAGAGGACAAGTCCCGCCACGGAGAAGCGCATGGCCGCCAACAGGAACGGCGGCACCTCACGAACCCCGATCCGGATCGCAAAAAAAGTGGATCCCCACACGAAATAGATGATCGCGAAGGCCAAGAGGGTCTTCCACTTCCGGCTATGGGCGTTGGCGTCCAGACCAGCCTAGGCGATAGGAATTATCGCCAATTTGCCAACTGGTAATGAGGGGGTTAATCATTGCAGGAACCAAAGAGGTTGGCCGGCTTGCCAAATGACCCCGCACCGAAAATTGCCTTGAGTTGCTTTCCCGTCGCAATGGGCTTGTTCCCTCCATGACCCACCCGGCCCGCCTGTCCGCCCCGACTTCGCCTCGCCCGCTGCGCGTCGGCATCATCGGGCTCTACCATGAGTCGAACACCTTTTCGCCCGGCTTTCTCACCCAGGAAGAATTCGGCAAGCGCGCGCTGGTGCAGGGCGACAGATTCATCGAGCATTTCCGGGGCGGCAATCACGAGATCTCCGGCTTTCTAGAGGTCCTTGAGGCCCAGGGGGCCGAGGCCGTTCCGCTCCTCTACGCCGGGGCCATGCCCGGGCCGACGGTGGGGAAGGCGACCCTCGAGGCCCTCTGGGCCTGGGGCCTCGAAGCCCTGCGCAAGGCGGGCAAACTCGACGGCATCCTGGTCGCCCCGCACGGGGCCGGGGTGGGCGAGGGGGAGCGCCTGCGCGACATGGACGGCTGGTGGCTGACCGAACTTCGCCGCGAAGTCGGGCCGAATATGCCCTTGATCGGGACCCTCGATCCCCACGCCAATCTCAGTTTCGCCATGGTGGCGGCGACCAATGCCCTGCTGCCCTACCGCACCAACCCCCACGTCGACCAAAGGCCGCGCGGCTGCAAGGCGGCGGAGCTCATGCTCCGGACCCTCCGCGGCGAGATCCGGCCGGTGCAGCGCTGCTGCCGGCCGCCGGTTTTGATCAACATTGAGAAGCAATACACCGGGGCCGAGCCCGTCCTGCACCTGATGAGGTTTTGCATGGAAGCGGAAAAAATGCCGCACATTCTGGATGCCTCCCTCCTCCTGGGTTTTCCCTACGCCGATGTGCCGGAGCTCGGCTCCGGGGTGCTGGTGGTGGCGGACGGCGACGCGGCGGCGGCGGAGAAGGCCGCGCTGGCGCTCGGTCGCGCGCTGTGGGACGCCCGTGCCTCCTTCAAGCCGGAATTCATCTCCCCGGAGCAGGCGCTGGCCCGGGTGGCGGCGGGACCCCGCCCGGCCTGCCTGCTCGACATGGGCGACAACATCGGCGGCGGCGCCTTCGGCGACGGCACCTGGATCCTCCAGGCCCGCGCCTCCCAGCCGCCGTTGCGGCTTTTTGTCTGCCTCTGTGATCCGGCGGCGGCCCAAAAGGCGGCGGCAGCCGGGGCCGGCGCCCGGATCGAGCTCAAGCTCGGCGGCCAGGCCGGGACGAAGTTCAGCGGCGAACCCTACGCTTTCCGCGGCAAGGTGCGGAGCATCCCACCCGAAATTTACACGGAGGAAAAGCCCCGGCACGGGGCCCAGAAGCGTTTCGACACCGGCACCAACGCGCTGCTGGAAAGCGAAGACGGCCGGACCCTCATCCGCGTCACCACCCACCGGATGAGTCCGAATAGCCTGAATCTTCTCCTCAGCTGCGGGCTGGAGCCGGGGGACTTCGACGCCATCGTGGCCAAGGGCGTCAACGGCCCGATCGCCGCCTTCGAGGAGGTGTGCCCCCAGATGCTCAAGGTCAACACCCCGGGCGTCACCTCGGCCGACATGAGCCACTTCACCTTCCACGCCCGGCCGGTGCCGCTCTATCCCTTTGAGGAGGTGGCCAAGCCCGATTGGGCCAAGGCCCTCGGTCTGAAAGCCCCCCCAAGATGAGCGCAGGGGAATTCATCCGCTCGGAAGATGCCTTTCGGTCGCTGATCACGGCCGATGGCTCCACCCCGTTCGGAGTGGAGAGCGGGCGCTACCATCTCTATGTCTCCCTGGCCTGCCCCTGGGCGAGCCGGGCGGTCATCGTGCGGCTTTTGAAGGGCCTGGAGTCGGCCGTCGGCCTGACCGTCCTGGATCCGATCCGGGACGAGCGCGGCTGGGCCTTCCGAACCGGGCCGGGCTACACCACCGATCCGATCAATGGCTTCGCCTTTCTCCGGGAGGCCTACCTGGCCAGCGATCCCGCCTATCGCGGCGGCGTCACGGTGCCGGTGCTGTGGGACAAGAAGCTCCACCGGATCGTGAACAATTCCGAGGATGACATCTGCCGGATGTTCAATGGCGTCCTGGCCGGCCTCGGCCGGGGCGGCCCCGAGCTCTTTCCGCCCGAACTCGAGGCGGAGCACACCCAACTGGCGTCCGATATTTACGCGAACATCAACAATGGCGTCTACCGCGCCGGCTTTGCCCGCACCCAGGCGGCCTACGCCGGGGCCTGCCGCGGGGTGTTTGCCGCCCTGGACCGGATGGAGCGGCGGCTGGCGACGAGGCGGTATCTCTTCGGCCGGCCCATCGTGGAGGCCGACTGGCGCTTGTTCTGCACGCTGATTCGGTTTGATCCCGTCTATCATGGGCATTTCAAATGCAATCTCCGGCGCATTCTCGACTATGAGAATTTGCAGAATTATCTATTGGACCTTTATCAGCTGCCCGGCATCGCTGACACCGTCAATTTTGACCATATCAAGCGCCACTATTATTTCACCCACCATGACATCAATCCCACCCGCATCGTCCCGCTCGGACCGATCCTGGACCTCGCCCGCCCGCATGGCCGCGAACGCCTCGGCTGATTCCCAATGAAACCCTTACGCGCCATTGTCACAGGCGGAGCGACCAACATCGGTCTCGCGATCAGCGAGGCCTTCCTGGCCCGAGGCGGACGCGTCGTCGTTAGCCAGCGCCAGCGCGGGCTGCCGCCGGAGGTCGCGAAGCGCTACGGCGACCGGCTGATCGTGCTGCCGGTCGACGTCGGTCAGCCCGCCCTCTGCAAAGAATTCATCGCCGAGGCGGCCAAGCGCCTGGGCGGCATCGATGTCCTGGTCAACAATGCCGCGATCACCGGCGGGGGTGCCGTCCGCAACCTGGCCGGAATCGACGAGGCCCACGTCGATAGCATCCTCAACGTGAACATCAAAGGGGTCATTTTCTGCTCCCAGGCCGCCGCCCCGCACCTGCGTGCGGCGGGCGGGGGCGTGATCGTCAACATCTCTTCCATCAATGCCTTCCGGCCCCAGCGGGGCGCCACGGTCTACGCCGCCTCCAAGGCGGCCATGACCTCGCTGACCCAGTCGATGGCCAAGGAACTGGCACCCGACCGCATCCGGGTGGTGGCGGTGGCCCCCGGCGACATCCGCATCGACTCGAGCGGCGAGGTGGAGCAGGCCCTGAAGGCGCAGGGCGCCGGCTCCGACGTCATCAATCAGACGCCGCTCGGCCAGGGCGTCCCGCCGGACATCGGCGAAGTCGTCGCCTTTCTCTGCTCCGACGCCGCCAAGTTCGTCACCGGCACGACCTGGCTGGTGGACGGCGGTCTTTTGGCATGATCCGCCGCTCGCCGGAGCGGTTAGATCGGCGCCAGGGTGGCGAGGGCATCCCCCTTGCTGACCGAGCGCTGGCGGCGGTGCAGCACGATCCGGCCATTGCCTTCGGCATACATCTCCGTCGTCTTGCCGTTGAGGGCGTAGAGCTGGCCGATGACCTCGCCCTTGCGCACCTTCTGCCCGAGCTTGGCTTGGGGAAAGAAGATGCCGGCATGGGGGGCGAGATGATGGACCTGGAGGTGGGTTTCTTTGGCATCGCGGGTGATCCGGCTCTTTTGCTTCCGCAAGCGGGGCAATTTTCCCTTCACCAGGCCGAGATAGATGATGACGTTGCGCAGGCCGGAGTCGATCGCGGCCAGATCGTCGGGATGGACGCTGCCGGCGCCGCGGCATTCGGTGTAGATCGCGGGAATTCCGCGGTCGCGGGCGGCGCTGAGGGTCCGCCCGGGCAGGGCCGGCCCGGACCAGTTCCAGAAGCGGTCGAAGCAGGCCGTCATTCCACGCTGGGTCCGCTCCACCGGCTTGGCCACGGAGGTGCCGTAGCCGCCCCAGGGCAGCAATTCATAGGTTGCACCGGCGCTGTGCAGGTCGATGTAATGGCTGACTTGCGCCAGAAACTGCTCATCGAACAAACAGGCGAGCCGCTGCGTCGGTTTTCCCTTGCGGCTGCCGGGAAAGACCCGCGCCAGGTTGAGCCCGTCGACCGGGCTGCAGCGCTGGGCGGCGAAGAAGGCGGTCTCGTTCAGGACCGGGATCATCACGACTGTCCCGCGCAGGCCGCGGGGCTTCCACTTTTCCACCCAGCGGCGGAGCAGGGTCGGGCCCTCGTACTCGTCGCCATGGGTGGCGCCATTGACCAGGAGGGTGGGCCCGGGGCCGCCGCGCCAGGCGAAGGCTTCGAAGCCGACGCCGTCGCGCTCGACCCGGCGATGATGGAAACCGGGACGCAATTTCGCTAGGTCCCACAGAAACTTTGATTTTTTAACGGCCATGATGAAACGAGTTAGCCAGAGAGCCCGAGTCCAAGGCAAGCCCGTTGCGGCGGCGACCCGGCGGCGCAGCCGTCCGCTTCTGCGCTGGCGGAGCGAGGGCGGCCGCCGCCTGCTCGTGCTGGAGAACGCCAGCTTTAGGGTCGAGATCTGGCCGGAGTTGGGTGGCGCCATCATGAGTTATGTGCGCAAGCCGGAGAATTTGGAGATCCTGTGGAAAAATCCGCAGGTCCAGCCGCCGCGGCGCGAGGTTTTAAGCCAGCCGATCGCCGGGGGCAGCGACCTGTTCGATGTGATGGACGGATCTTGGTATGTGTCGTTGCCCAATGGGTTTTTCTCCGGGGAATATTTTGGCGCGCCGGTCGGAACCCACGGGGAGCTGCGCGCCGTGCCCTGGGAGGTGGCGGAGACGAGCGCCAGCGCGACGGAGGTGCGAGCGGTCTTGGTCGGCCGTTCCATCCGGACCCCGCTGGTCTACCGGCGGGAACTGGTGGTCCGCCGGGACAGCGCCCGGATGTTTTGGCGCGAGACGCTGCAGAACCGCTGCGGCATGGATCTGCCGGTCGCCTGGTTGCACCATCCGGCTTTCAGCGGCCCGGTCCTGGAGGGAGCCCGCCTGATCGCCCCCGCCCGGACGGTGAGCGTCTTTCAAGCGGACGATCCGTCCGCCCTGCAGCTCAAGTCCGGCTACGTCGGCCAGTGGCCGCACGTGCCGGAGCGGGTCGGGGGGCGGATGCGCGACTGCAGCGTGGTGCCGGCCGCCGGGAGCGGCCTGGACCATTCGATCCAAATGACGGATTTTGCCGAAGGCTGGGGCTGCTTTTGGAACGAAAAACGGCAGCTGGGCTTTTCCCTGACCTGGGATCTCCGGGTCTTCCCCTACGCCTGGTCCTGGGCCTACGGCGGGGGCCCGGTGCGCTATCCGATGTGGAATGGCGGCCAGCTCATCACCCTCCAGCCGAGCACTTCCCCGGTCGGACGCTTTGCGGAATTGGTGAAAAATAAGATGGTCCTGACGGTGCCGGCGCGCGGCGAAGTCACGACCGAAATGACGACGGGCTTTGTCGAGAAGCCCAATTCCCCCTGGAACTAAATCTTTATGAATGTCTGGAAATATTCCGAGTGGTGGGGGGCCCCCCCGCGCCAGTTTCAAGTCAGCCTGGGCGAGGGGGGCACCCCGCTCATCCCCTCGATTCGCATCGGCCGGGAGCTGGGGCTGAAACAGCTCTATTTCAAATATGAGGGGGCCAATCCCACCGGATCCTACAAGGACCGGTTTGCCACGGCCGCCTTGAGCCACCTCCGCCAGGACGGCAAGAAGCTCTGCCTCGGCACCTCCAGCGGCAACACGGGTGCGGCGGTCGCCGCCTATTGCGCCCGGGCGGGGATTCCCTGCTTTCTGGCCATTGTCGAAGGCGCCCCGGAGGGGAAATTGCGCCAGATGGCGTCCTACGGCGCGCAGCTTTTCCGGATCAAGCAATTCGGCCTCAATCCCAGCGTCAGCGCCGGCATCATGGCCGGCCTGCGCGGCCTGGCCAGTTCGCTTGGGGCCGGCCTGGAGATCAGCGCGTTTGCGACCTCCCCCCGCGGGATGGCGGGCGTGCAAACCCTCTCCTTCGAAATCGCCGAAGACTTGAAGGCGGGAAAGATCCATGTCTTTTGCCCGGCCGGCGCCGGCGGCCTCACCCTGGCGGTGGCGCGCGGCTTCGAGATCCTGGGCGCCCAGAAGGCCTGGCCCGGCCATGCCGCCGTCCACTGTGTCCAGCCGGAGGGCAATGACACGATTGCGACCCTGTTGCGCACGGGCGGGACCAAGGCCAAAGCGGTCCAGTCGACGACGGCGATCAGCGGCCTCCAAGTCGGCAGCATCATGGACGGCGACGCGGTGATCGACTCCTGCCGGCGGTCGGGCGGCCAGGGTTATACCGTGAGCGACGAGAAAACCTGGGCCTGGCAGGCGCGGATGGCGCGCGAGGAAGGCATCTTTTCGGAACCGGCCGGTGCCGTCGCCCTGGCGGGTGCGGCTGACGCGGTGAAGCGGGGGGAAATTTCCCCTGACGAGCCGGTGGTCTGCCTGGTCACGGGCAGCGGCTTCAAGGACGAGCGTTCGGTCCTGCGCATGATCGGCGAGGGCGGAACCCCGCTCGTGGATGACTTCGCCGCCTTCGAGAAGAATGTCCGGGCCAAGCTTGGCGCCTAGCCGCGTCGGTGATAAAGGCCACCGACTCTTGGTCCGGCCTCAGGCGATCGGCTGGTAAGACAGGAACACCTTTCCGCTTCGGAATACCCGCGATTTTGCGAGCTTCAGCCTCAGCCGTTCCTTGAGGCCGTCGAACATCGTCCGCCCTCCGCCGAGGGCGACAGGATTCAACACGATCTGATACTCGTCGACCAAGCCTTCCCGGGCCAATTGGGCGACGACGCTCCCGCTTCCTAGAATCACCATGCCGTCTCCGGGCTCCTGCTTCATCTTTCGAATTTCCGCCACCATGTCGCCTTGGATCAACCGGGTATTATTCCAGGACGCCTTTTCCAAGGTTCTCGAGAATACAATCTTGGGGCCATTGTTCATTCGTTCGGCCACGATCGGAAGACTGTCCCTGGCCTGCTGCGTGGGCCAGAAACTGGCCATCAGTTCATAAGTGACTCTCCCGAAGACCAGGGTCCCACCGCCCTTCGCATTTTCCGATCCAAAGGCATTGAACTCCTCATCGTTGTTTTCCTTTGCCCAATTCATGGTGCCGTTCTGATCCACAAAGCGGCCGTCGACTGATAGGTTATTAAAGACAAGTAGTTTAGGCATGGTTCGACCTTTCTTTTCGCATGGCTTTCCGGAGAAGTTAGCGACGGACTTATTTAGCGAAAGGTTTCGCCTGCGCAATTCGGTACCAAGGGGGGCCTGAGCCCGTGGCGGGGAGCGTTGGGCTCCTCTGTGTACGGCTGAGTGAGAAGACGAGCGTTCTGCAACAGCCTGCTGGGCCCCGGGGACCTAGGGAGCAGCCAGGTCGGGCTCGTCGTAAATGACGTAGTGACGGACGGACGGGGCGCGGCGCCAGCGCAGGGGGCTCCAGCCAGCGTCTGCCGCGAAAGATTGGTCGAAACTGGTCGTCCCTCCGGCCGGTCCACTGCGGGCCTTCTCCCCGGGGGAGGAGGCATCCACCCAGAAGGCGGGATTGGACGAAGGTGGGGGCGAAAGAACCGGCGGCGTTTTCTTCATGGAGGAGTGGACTATAGAAGACCAGATAAGAGGGGGAGGCGTGAATCGGGCGAAAAACGGGACGGGTCATCGGGTGAAACCCTAATGGGATAAGACCCCATTCCGGGCTCCGGGGCGGAATGGTAGGCTGGCTGCATGAGAACAACTTCCCCCGCCCCCTCTTTCTCTTTCCACCGCACGCTTGCCGGCCATCTTCGCCATTCCGTCGTCGCTTTGGGCTGGGAGCCGATCGAACTGCCCGCCTCCCTGGCGGGCGCCACCGCCGCCTGCTGGCGGACGCTGCCGGTCCATCACAAGGAAATCTTGGTGCAACGCTTGGTCCATGATCGCAGCTACCATGAGATCGGCCGGCGGATGGGCATCCCGATTGAGTCGGTCAAGTACCGCATCAATCGGGCGCGGGAAACCCTTCGCTTTCGGATGAACGAGACGTGCCCGGCCTTCGCCGCGATCGCCGCCTAACCCGGCTCGGGGGTCTATCCCCGCTTCAGTTCCCGGCGCAGCGCCGCCTGGGCGGCGTGATAGCCGCACATCCCGTGCACGCCGCCCCCCGGCGGGGTCGAGGCCGAGCACAGGTAGACGCTGTCCAAGCCGGAAGCGTAGGGCACCCGCTGCGCCAGCGGCCGGGTGAAAAGCTGGCCCAGATCATTGGCTCCGCCCGAAATATCCCCCCCAATATAGTTCGGATTGTAGGCCTCCAACTGCGCCGGCGAGGCCGTATGGCGGGCGAGGATCAGATCGCGGAAGCCGGGGGCGAAGCGCTCGATTTGGCCTTCGATCGCCGCCAACTGGCTTTCGCTCGCGCCATTGGGCACATGGCAATAGGCCCAGGCTGTTTCCTTGCCCGCCGGCGCGCGGGTCCGGTCGAAAAGGCTGGGCTGGGCGAGCAGGACAAATGGCCGCGCCGGCAGTAGGCCCTGGGCTACCGCACCTTCCGCGGCCGCGATCTCCTCCAGCGTGCCCCCGAGGTGAACCGTGGCGGCCCGGCGGCACTCCGGTGCGCGCCAGGGAATCGGCCCGGCCAAGGCCCAATCGACTTTGAAGACGCCCGGGCCATAGCGAAATTTGTTCAGGCGGCCCCGCCGGGGATTTTTCTCGCCGCCGGCGAGGGCATTGAGCTGGCGGGGGGTGAGATCGAGCAGCACCACCTTGGCGGCCGGCAGGTCGCGCAGCGAGCTGACGGGAGTGCCGGTCCGCACCTCGCCGCCGAGGGAGCGAAAATACGCCGCCAGCCCGTCGCTGAGCCTTTGCGCGCCGCCTTCGGGCAGAGGCCAGCCGACGGCATGGCCGAAGAGGGCCAGCACGAGGCCGAAGGCAGCGCTGCCCGGGCTTTCCAGCGGCAAAACGGAATGGCCGGCCAAGCCGGCGAAGAGGGCGCGGGCCCGCTCCCCGGCAAAGCGGCCTGCGGCCAGACCCTGGCCGGAGCGGATCCCGGCCCAAGCAAACCGGGCCAGCGTCCCGGGATGGCGGGGAAAATGGAGCGGAGCGAGGAGTTCGTCGGCCAGGGGCTCCCAGGCTGCCACCAGCGGCTCCAGGAGCCGCCGATAGGCCGGGCCGTCGCCGGCCAGAGGGCCGGCCGTGGCCGCAACCGAGCGTTCGAGCATCACGGCGGTACCGTCGTCGAGCGGATGGGCGAGGGGAGCCGGGGATTCAAGCCAGCGGACGCCGTGCTGCGCCAGGGGCAGGGTGCGAAAAAACGGGGAGGCGACCGCCAGCGGATGAATCGCCGAGCAGACGTCGTGCACGTAGCCCGGCAGGGTCAGGGCGGCGGAACGGACGCCGCCGCCGATCTCGGCATTTCCCTCCAAGATCACGACCGCATGGCCGGCCCGGGCGAGCGTGATCCCCGCGGCGAGCCCGTTCGGACCGGATCCGACGACGACCGCGTCGAACTGGGACGAGCCGGGGCGCATGGAGTTTCTCTTCAACACCGGGCAGTTTGCTCACGCAATCGCAAAAGGCGACCTCGGGCTGTCTTACAAGGCTGGGCCGACCGGTGGGTTCGCCACCGACCGGGCCCGCCTCGGAACGCTCTGATGGCGCCCTCGGGGCCGGGCCTGATGGCAGCCGCAGTCCGGCTATGCGACAGTGGGGCCGTCCCGCTTCCGGCCCCGTTAGTCAGGCAACCTTCCTCCGCAACATTCCCATGAAATCCACACAAAATAGAACCCTGTTAGTCATCTCCACCGTCTCCCTGCTCCTGGGCGCCGCCAGCTGGGCTTCGGCCCAAACCGCCGGCGGCACTGCCGGCTCCACCTCCAGTCCGGACGCAGCCGGCACTTCCGACCAGAGCACCGCCACGAGTTCGGCGGCCGGCAGCCAGAACGATCAAAGCACCGGGACCAATCCCAACCAAGGCTCGGTCTCGAATGGTTCCAATTCCCAGTCCTCGGCCTCGACCGGCGCGGGAACGAACGACGGCAGCCAGTACAACAGCAATAACAGCAATGCCAACAGCGGCGCGAATACGGGCACGACGGGCTCTTCGACGGACAACTCGAACAGCCAGTACAATAACAACAATGCCGCGAATTCGAACGCGAACAATCCCAACGGCACCGCCCAGCAGCCCGGCACGTATAATAACAATAGCACGGCTCCGGGCGACACCACGGGCCAGGCTGGGAGTGCGAACAGTTCGACGAACACGAATAGCGGCGACACCAATTCCGCCCCCAACGGAAGCAATGGCGCTGCCGCCAATGCCCAGGACAATTCGACGAACACGAACGCGAATCCCAGTTCCTCCACCAGCGACACGACGCCGGCTCCGGCGCGGTAATCGCCCGAACCCGTCCCACCGAGTAAAGGCTAGCCCGGCAGAGCCGGGCTAGCCTTTCCCTTTTACTTGGCGTGAACATGCCGACCTTAGCCCAGCCTTCCGGAACCTCCCTGGCGGCGCTGCGGCGTCAGGCCCGCGATTGCACGGCCTGCCCCCTCTATCGGGCCGCCACCCAAACGGTCTTCGGCGAAGGCCCGGCGCGGGCTCGGCTGGTCTTGGTCGGCGAACAGCCGGGCGATCAGGAGGACCACGCCGGCTACCCCTTCATCGGCCCGGCCGGGTTGCTGCTGGACCGCGCGCTGGCCGAGGCCGGCCTTAATCGCGCCGCCGCTTATGTCACCAACGCCGTCAAACATTTCAAATTCGTGCGGGAAGGAAGGCGGCGCCTGCACCAGAAGCCCGGGTCGCGGGAAATCGCCGCCTGCCGCCCGTGGCTGGAGGCGGAGCTCGCTCTCCTTCAGCCGGCGGTCGTGGTGGCACTCGGCGCCACGGCGGCGCAGACGCTGATGGGCCCGACATTCCGGGTCCTCCGCGATCGCGGCCACCGTTTCGCCACCCCCGCCGGGCTGGCCTTGGTCGCGACCGTCCATCCTTCGGCCATTCTCCGGGCTCCGCCCGACCGGCATGACGCCGAATACGGCGCCTTCGTCTCGGATCTGAAGGTCGTGGCTCGATTCCTCAAAACTCAGTCATAAGGGGCCGGGCCGATCAGAAAACCGTTGCCCGGCGAAATGGCTTGATGCCCCCCCGGGTGCAGCTTCTATGCGTGCACCTCCCCGGCCCCGTGATAGCACTTCGAACTGAACGCAAGAACGGCAATATATTCCTTTGGGCAAACCTCCTGGTTTACCTGTCGGCGCCGGTTCGCTATATTGGCATTACCCAGGCGGTTCTGTGCAGTAAATTGGGTGCCTCGGCCGGCCTCTCGAACCTTCCCACCTCCGCCTACGCTTTCGGCTGCCTCGCCCCCCTCTTCGTCACCTGCTTCATCGCGCACCGCCTGGAGCGCCGCATGGTCGTCGGCACCAGCGTGATCGTGAGCGTCTTGCTCGCCTTGGTGGCGCTGGCGCTGTTCCTGCCTTGGAGCAATGGACTGCGAGTGGACCTGGTGGTCGGCCAGGCCATCCTCCTGGGTTTCCTCAATTCCATCCAGCAGGTTTACCTCCTGCAATGCCTCGGACGGGGCACGACGGAAGCCGGACGGGCCCGCGCCCTTAAGCTCACCTACACCTTCGGCCCCTTGGCCGCCGTCGCCGGCTCGTTGGCGGCGCAATTCGTCTTGCGGGGCGGCCTGCCTTATTTCGCATTTCCGCGCGATTTCGCCCTGCTTTATTTCGTGGGCGTGCCGACCTCGGCGATCATGGCCTGGTGCTGCGGCCGCTTTGAGCTGGAACCGATGGCCGAAGAAGCCCCCACGCCCTTTTACGTTTCCCTGGCCGGGAGCTTTCGGCGTTTTCTGACGTCGCGCCGCCTCATCGTGCTCTGGTTTGCTTACTTTTGCTGGTATTCCGCCTATTGGGCACTGCCGAACCTGGCCCTCTACGCCCTCCATGCCATGGGCCGGGACCCGGCGTCTTTTTCGGGATTGATGATGGCGATCCAGTACGGATCCAAGGCCTTTGCCGGCTTCGGTTTCGGCCTCCTGTATCAGCGGCACGGTGTCCGCGCTCCGATGATTGCTACCATCCTCGCCTCCGGTTTCGCCGTGGTGTGGGCCTGGAGCATCCCGGGTTATGGTTATCTCGGTGCCTTTGCCTTGGTCGGGGCGGGGCAGTTGGGCGACATCTATTTCCGCAACGCGGTTCTCTCCTGGTCCCCCGCCGCCACCGCGACGCGGGATCTCTCCATCTTCAGTCTCGTGGTCTTGGCCTCCAGCCCCGTGCCGACCATGTACGGGAAGATTGCGGACCATTGGGGCTTTCCGCCCAGTTTCGAACTTGCCATCGGCTTTGCCGTTATCGGTCTCATCCTGCTCCTCCGCCTTCCGGCCAAAGCCGTGCCGGTGCCCGTGCCGGCCGGGACCGCTTAATCTCATGAAAATCCTGTTTCCCCGAGCCCTCCGCGTGGCCGTGTTCCTCTGCCTGGTCGGCACCGCCACCGCCGCGGCCGTCAACACCGCCGTCGTTCCCGTCCCGCCGGACCTGCCGCCCGCCCTCTGGATGGAGCGCCACGAGGAGTTTGTCCAGACGGCCGCCCACGGCGGCGTCGCGGTCCTTTTCCTGGGCGATTCGATCACCGACTATTGGCGGTGCTACACCCATGCGGGCTACCTCCGCGGAAAATCGGTCTGGGACCGGGCCTTCGCCCCGCTCCACGCCGAGAATTTCGGCATCGGCGGGGATCGCACCCAGCATCTGCTCTGGCGGGTGCGCCACGGCGAACTCGACGGCCTGTATCCGAAGGCGGTCGTGCTGCAGATCGGGACGAACAATCTCGGCCAGATCAAGGCGGGCAGCCCGAACAACACCCCGGCGGAGACCTTGGCCGGCGTGGCTGCGATCGTGGCGGAGATCCGCACCCAATTGCCCGACGCCCGCATCCTGCTCCTGGGGATTTTTCCGCGGGGAAAAAAAGGCGATCCGCTCCGCGGCGAGATCCGCGAGGTCAACCGCGGCCTGGCCGCGCTGGACGACGGGAAGTCCATCCGTTTTCTCGATTTTGGGGCCCGGTACCTCCAACCCGACGGCGCGCTGAAAGCTGAGCTGATGCCCGATCTGCTCCACCCCAACACGGCCGGCTATCAGATCTGGGCGGATGCCATCCAGGCCCCGGTGGCGGCGATGCTGGTCGCGCCCTCGCCGGTGGATCCGGCCTGGCCCGCCCTCCCGCCGGATTTTGCCAATGTCCGTTACGGTCCGCACGAGCGCAATTTTCTCGACCTGTGGCTGCCGAAAGGCGCAGCACCGGCGCCGCTCCTGGTCTATATCCACGGCGGGGGCTGGATCTTCGGCGACAAGACTTATGCCATGGCCGATGCGCCGGCGCTCCACCTCGACTTGGTCCGGCTGATGCTAAGCCACGGGATTGCGGTCGCCTCTATCAATTACCGCTACACGACCATGGCCCCGCTGCCGGCCCCGGTGGCCGATGCGGCCCGGGCGGTGCAGTTCCTCCGCTCCCGGGCGAAGGAGTGGCATCTCAACTCCAAGCGGGTGGCCGCCTTTGGCACCTCGGCCGGCGGCTGCACCACCCTGTGGCTGGCCTACCACCCGGACCTGGCCGACCCCGCCAATGCCGATCCGGTGCTGCGGGAATCGACCCGGCTGTGTGCGGCCGAGGGCTGGGTCGCTCAGACCTCGATCGACCCCGGCGTCATCGGCGGCTGGGTGGGTGAGCAGGTGCTCAACCATCCCATGATTTGGAAGGCGGTGGGCGCGGCCGATCGCGCCGATGTCGCGGCGCACTATGAGCGCTGGGCCGGTCTGTACCGCGAATATTCGCCCTATACCCACGTGGCCCGGGGAGCCCCGCCGGTATTTGTGGCCTATGGCCTCGCCCCGGCCCCGGGCGCCTCGCCCGGCCTGGCGATCCACAATCTGCAGTTTGGTGTGAGGCTGAAGGCCAAGGCCGATGCCGTCGGCGCCACCTGCCTCGTCTGGAACAAGGACCTGCCGGATCCGGCCCTGCCGCGGCCGTATGATTTTCTCCTGCAGAACCTCCTCGCCCCGTAGCGCGAGGCATTTCGGTTGAAGAGCCGGCAGGGGCGAGGTAGGCATGCGGGCATGAAGACCCCGCTTCGTTGCTGCTTGGGATGGCTGGCTGGAGTCTTGGGCCTGACCTTGAGCGCTTCGGCGCAGATTAACCCCGGGCTTGAGCTGTGGAGCGTCCGGGCGCAGATGCGGAGCGATCCCTCCGCCGCATTGGACCTGGTTTCCCATTGGGGGATCAACGAAGTGGAGACGGCCGACACCGGCATTCCGCCGATCGCGCAACTGGCCAGCCTCCTGCAGAGCCATTACCTCAATGCGGTCAGCGCCCATTTTGGCTACCAGCACCTGCGCGACCACCTGCCCGACGCGGTGCACCAGGCCCAACTCCTGGGCGTCAAGTTCGCGATCTGCTCCGCGGCCCGGGCCGCCCACGGGGTGTTCGACGCGGCCGCCGCGCGCGAGGTTGCGACGCAATTCAATAGCTGGGGCGAGGCGTTCCGTCGGGCCGGCATCCAGTTTGGCTACCATGCCCACGGCACCGAATTCGGGCGGGTGCGCGCCGGATCGGAGCAGACGCCCTTCGACATCCTGGTGGAGCAGACCGATCCGGATCTGGTCTGCTACGAGATGGACGTTTTCTGGGTATTCCATGCCGGGCAGGATCCGGTCAAGCTCCTGGCCAAGTACCCGCACCGCTGGCGGCTCCTGCATCTGAAGGATATCCGGCATGGGGCGGCCGTCGGGGCCCAGGATGGCAAGGCGCCGATCGAGGATTTTGTCCCGATGGGCACGGGTCAGATCGACTGGCCCGCGGTCCTGGGCGAGGCGCAAGCGATCGGGGTGAAGCATTATTTCATCGAGGACGAGGGCGTGGATCCGCTGCAAAGCATTCCCGTGAGCCTGCGCTACCTCCAGCACCTGGCCTTGGCGCCCGCCCGGCCCTGAGGCGGAACCGGTCGGGAGGGAAGAGAGCGCGCGTTGGGGCTGGCCTGGAGCCGCCCAACTGTTTTAGCTCCGAGGCCTATGGTGCCCCGGGACTTCGGACTTCTGGACACGGCCGTGCTGGTGATCTACGCCGCCGTCCTTCTCGGCATCGGCATTTATTACTCCCGGCGGCAGCAGACGACGGAGGAGTACTTCGTCGGCGGGCGCGGGATGAATCCGATCGTCGCGGGCATTTCGGTTTTCGCCGCCTATTTCAGCGTCATTTCCTACATCGCGACGCCGGGTGAGTACATCCAGTACGGCCCCGGCGTGATGGTGTTTGCCTCCCTCTCAATCATGCCGATCGCCTATGTGATCGTGGGCTGGCTCATCGTCCCGGTCATCATGCGCCTCCCGATCACGAGCGCTTACGAACTCCTCGAGGCCCGCCTCGGGCGGTCCGTCCGCCAAGCCGGATCCCTGATCTATATTGTCACCCGGCTGGGCTGGATGGCCGTGATCCTCTACACCAGTGCCATCATCCTGGTGCGGGTGATCGGCTGCGACCCGCGCTGGCACTATCCCCTGGCCATCATGGTCGGGGCCGTCACCACCACCTACACCCTGATCGGCGGCATCCGCACGGTCATGGTCACCGAGGTCCTGCAATCGGGCATGCTGGTCCTGGGGGCCTTTCTCACCATCATCTTGATCACGGTCCAACTCGGCGGGGTGGGGGCCTGGTGGCCCCATCATTGGGAGCCGCATTGGCCGACCCAGCCGGTCTTCAGCTGGGATCCGCATATCCGGGTCACCCTGGTCGGGGCGGTGCTCACCGCCCTGGTCGGGCAGATCTGCCGGATCGTGGTCGATCAGTCCGCCGTGCAACGGCTGCTCACGACCCGGGATGCGCCGGCGGCGCGGCGCGCCTACCTCGTGAGCATGATCACGATCGCCGTGGTTTCGCTCACCCTTTCCCTGGTGGGGGCGGCGCTGTTGGCCTTTTATCGGCGCAATCCGCCCGGGGTGCCCGGGCTGGACTTTAACCACCATGGCGATGCGTTTTTCCCGCTCTACATCAGCCATTATCTGCCCACCGGGATTTCGGGCCTGATGGTGGCGAGCCTGATGGCCGCCGCCATGTCCTGCCTGGCCGGCGGAATCAATTCCACCATCACGGTCCTGACCAAGGATTTCATCGAGACGGCCCCGTCTCACCACCGCCGCAGCGACAAGGCCAAGCTGCGGCTCAGCCGCTGGCTGGTCCTTTTCTTCGGGGTGGCGGTAATCGTCGGCAGCGTCGGGGTCGGAGCGGTGCGGGGCAACCTGGTCGAGGTCGCGAACAAGACCTGGAATCTCCTGGTCTGCCCGACCTTCGGCCTGTTTTTCCTGGCGATCTTCATCCGCTACGCGACCTCGTTCGGGGCCCTCATCGGCGCGGTCTACAGCGCCACGGCGGCGGTGCTCCTGGCCTATTGGGACATGATCACCGGCCGGCCCGGGATCAGCTTCACCTGGATCATGCCGGTGTCCTTCGCGGTCAGCCTGGCGGCGGGGTGTCTCTTCAGCCTCGTGCCCACCCGCGGGCGGCCCGCCCGGGTGGTCGGCGCCTATGCGGTCTTGGCGCTGCTGCCGCTCGCGGCGGCCGTGACCTGGCTGCTGCGAGGATCAGCGTAAATGTTGGCGCCGTCCGGCTCACCTTTGCTAATCTGACGCCATGATGCTGCGCCTGAAGGAGCGACTGGCGTCCCGGTCCAACTGGATCTACGGCGGCATCTTCCTGGCGACTCTGCTCGCCTATCTGCCGGCTCTGCGCGGCGGCTTCATTTGGGACGACAACGCCCATGTCACGAAGCCGGAACTGCAGTCCTGGGCGGGTCTGGGCCGAATATGGGGCCAGCTCGGGGCGACCCAGCAGTATTATCCGGTCCTGCACAGCGCCTTCTGGTTCGAGCATCGGCTGTGGGGGGAGGCGCCCCTCGGCTACCATCTGCTCAACGTGCTCTTGCACGCGACCTCGGCCTGCCTGTTCGTCGCGCTGCTGCGCAAACTGTGGTCGGGGAGCGGGAATGACCGGGCGGAAAAGGCGGCCCTGCTGGCCGGCCTGATCTTCGCCCTGCATCCGGTCGGCGTCGAATCGGTCGCCTGGGCCTCGGAGCAGAAGAACACGCTTTCGACCGTGTTCTACCTCCTGGCGGCGCTTTCCTACCTCCGCTTCGCCGGAATGGAAGCGCCCCCGGCGCGCCCGTCACTCGGAGCCTATGGGCTCGCTTCGGCCCTCTTCCTCTTGGCGCTCCTGAGCAAGTCGGTCACGGCCACGCTGCCGGCGGCCCTCCTCGTGGTCCTGTGGTGGAAACGGGGGCGCTTGACCTGGCGGGACGTTCTCCCGCTCTTGCCCTGGCTCGCCCTCGGCCTCGGCATGGGGCTTTTCACCGCGTGGCTGGAGCGCAATTACCTCGGCGCCGAAGGCGCCTCCTTCGGCCTAAGCCTGGGCGAGCGCGGCCTGCTGGCCGGGCGGGTGCTTTGCTTCTATCTCGGCAAGCTCTTCTGGCCGAAAAACCTCATCTTCATTTACCCGCATTGGCGGGTGAGCGCTGCGGTCGGCTGGCAGTATCTGTTTCCCCTCGCGATTCTGGCGCTGCTCGCCGGCCTGTGGGCCGGGCGTCGCCGGACCCGGGGACCCCTGGCGGGCTTTCTCTTTTACGCCGGCACGCTGTTTCCGGCTCTGGGCTTCTTCAACGTCTTTCCCTTCCAGTTTTCCTATGTGGCCGATCACTTCCAATACCTCGCCAGCCTGGGCGTGATCGCGGTCGTGGCGGCGGGGTGGGGCCGGCTCGCTCCGGGACAGGTCCGCTCCGCCCTGGCCGCGGCTGTCCTCCTGGTCCTGGGCCTCCTGACCTGGCGGCAGGGCCGGATGTACCGGGACGCGGAAACCCTTTACCGGACGACCTTGGCCCGCAATCCGGACTGCTGGCTGATGGCGTACAATCTGGGGGTGGTGCTGGACGGCGAAGGCCGGGTGCCCGAGGCCATGGCGGAATATCGCCGGAGCCTCGTGCTCAATCCGGATCTGTCCGATGCCCACAACAACCTGGCGGTCGCCCTGGCCAACGCCGGCCAATCCGACGCGGCGCTGGCGGAATATCGGGCGGCGATTGCGATCGACGAGAAAGAGGCCGCCGGCGCCACCGGCCCGGGCAAGGCGGCCTGGTACCGGGGCGAGGCGGCGAGCGCGCTGTGCAACCTCGGCAATCTCCTGGGCAATCGGGGCCGGCCGGCCGAAGCCGAGGCCTGTTACCGCCAAGCCCTGAAGCTGAAGCCCGACTCCGACCAGGCGTACGTGGCCCTGGGGCGGGCGCTGGCCGATTCCGGCCAGTCCGCCCAGGCGATCCTGGCCCTGCGGCGGGCGGTGCGGGCCCGGCCCGGCAATGCCGGCGCTCACAACGACCTGGGAGTGGCCTTGCAGGCTGCCGGACGCCAGGACGAGGCGGCGGAGGAATTTGCGGCCGCCCTGCGCGCCCAACCGGATTTCGCGGAGGCGGCGATGAACCTGGGCAACATCCGCCGCGAGCAGCACCGCCTCCCGGAGGCGGTGGCGGCGTTGCAGGAGGCGCTGCGGGTCCGACCGGATTATCCCGAAGCCGAGGCCTATCTCGGCGTGGCGCTGACCGAGGCCAATCGGGCGGCCGAAGCGCTGCCGCATTTTGAGGCGGGCTACCGCGCCCGGCTGGCCGACCCCCACCTCAATTACCTGCTGGGACTGGCGTTTCGCGACCTCAACCGCTTTCCCGAGGCGCTTGAGTCTTTCCGCCGGGCGCTGCGGGCCCAACCGGCCTATCCGGAAGCGGAGAACGACCTGGGAATCGCCATCGCCGAAGGCGGCCGGCCGGCGGAGGCGATCGCCCATTTTGAGGCGGCCCTGCGCCTGCGGCCGGAATTCGGGGAGGCGGAAAACAACCTCGGCCAAGTCTTGGTCGCCCTGGGCCGGACGGAGGAGGGCCAGGCCCATCTGGCGCACGCCCGGGCGCTTGGCGCGGGCGCGCCAGCTCCTCCTTGACTGTCCGGAGATAATCGGCGGCGATGGGCCTATGGCCATCGAACTGACGGATAAAGTCTGCCTCGTCACCGGCGCCGATGAGGGCATCGGCCGGGGGCTGGTGCTGGGCTTTGCCCGGCGGGGAGCCCGGGCGGTGGCCGGCCTCCTCCAGCTTGAGAAATCGCGCGCCGCGGTGGCGCCGGCCCTGGCGGTCCAGATGGACGTGACCAAGCCGGACCAGGTGCAGCGCGCGGTGGACGAGGTGATCGCCCGCTATGGGCGCCTCGATGTCCTGATCAACAACGCCGGCATCTATCCGCGCAAGCCGGCCGATGAGATCACGCTGGCGGACTGGCGGCAGACCTTGGACGTGAACTTGGACGGAACCTGGCACTGCTGCGAAGCGGTGATTCCGCAGATGAAGCGGCAGGGGAGCGGGGTCATCATCAATGTCGGCAGCATTACGCTGCGCTTGGGCAAGGCTCATCTGGCCCATTACCTGGCGAGCAAGGGCGGGGTCCTGGGGCTGACCCGGGGCCTGGCGCGGGATTTGGGGGCCTTCGGCATCCGGGCCAATTGCGTGCACTTGGGCGCGGTCCTGACCGAGGGCGAGCTCCGGCTTTTCCCCAACCAGGCGGAAGTCCGAAAGGACGTGGACAAGGTCCAGGCCTTGCCGGGCCGCCTCACTCCGGAATCGGTCGAGCCGGTTTTCGCTTTTCTGGCCTCCGACGACAGCCGCGATGTGACTGGCCAGTCGCTCACCGTGGACCGCGGACTGGTCCACGATTAGGCGAAAAAAGGCCTTGCTGAGCTTTCGGCGAGCGCTCATTTCGGTGTTACGCGGTCTTCTGCCGGACCGCCGTTGGTAGCTCCTACGCCAGCCCCGGCCGGTCAAATCCCTAACCGATAAGGAACTATGATCCCTACCCAGAACCGAATGATGAAGCTGCGGCTCGTAGCCGCCTGCGTGGCCTCGGTGGCCACTTCCGCCCTCGCTCAAACCCAAGCTCCCACGGCGGCCGAGCCTCCGCCCGAACAAGTCGTGCAAATGTCGGCCTTCGAAGTCACCACGACCCAGGGCCACGGCTACACCTCGACCAATGCGGCCTCGGCCTTGAAGACGAACCAGAGCCTGATGGACATTCCCCAGAGCATCCTAGTCGTGAGCCGCGATTTGATCAGCGATCTCGGCTACGAGAACTCGACCGACATTCTCCAGTATTTTGGCCTCTCCGATTTCTTTTCCGGCGAGGGCCTGGCCATGCGCGGATTCCGCATCATCTATGCCTATGAGGACGACATGCCGCGCAATCAGAGCTATGAGGACAATTTTCCCGTTGATTCCTACGAGATCATCCGCGGGCCGGTTCAAACTTTCTATGTGGCGGCGACCTTGAGCGGCATCGTGCTCAAGGATATGAAAAAGCCGCTGCCCTTTAACCAGGATATCATTACGGCGCAGGCCAATGACTGGGGCCAATACCGCTTCACCGGGGACTTTACCGGGCCCGCAGGATCGATCGGCGCGGCCAAACTCAGCTACCGGGTGGCCTTGGTGGAGCAGGGCGGCGGCAATTGGGCGCTGAACCAAAAGGATAACCGCGAAGTAATCTATGTGGTGGGGCAGGTCGTGCTGCACGACACGACCGTGCGGCTGTCCTTCAATTATCAGAACCTTCTCGGTATTCCCGAAGGCAACGACCTTATCACCCCCGATGGCAAGCTCTACACCGGCGCCGGCCGCACTGAGGTCAATTTCCCGCCCAGCATGATGATCAAAGAGGTGAGCCGGTCCTACGAAGCCCAAGTCCTGCATAAGATTGCGGACAACTGGGAAGACAAGTTTTCCGCCGATGTCTGGGTTTACCTGGTCTACGGCGGCATCGATCTGCCCTCGGCCGTGAACTACACGACGACCACGGAGACCTACACCCCCCGGCTCGACAACGTCGAATACCCCTACTGGACGGTGATGAATGATTTCCACGGCAACTACGACATTGGGTTTATGCACAATACCGACGGGTTTGGCTTCGCTTTCTCCGACTACACCCCGCGCACCGAGGTGCCCACCACCGCTAGTCCGGCGATCAGCGGTGTGCCGATCAACAGCGCGGCGGCCATCAATGCCACCCCCGTCCCGCAGTGGTACCAGTATCCCGTCGCGGCGAATATCGGCACCTTGAGCGATGCGATTTACGGCGAAATCTATTGGATGCACTCGATCGACGTCATTCCCAAGTGGCTCACCCTCGACGGCGGCTGGACCTGGGCCTATCTCCGGGAGACCTCGGTGACCAACCTCTCGGTCCAACCCTGGACCGGGACGATCGAGCCTTTTGAGCAGTTCCTGCACCGCATCGGAGCCACGCTCCATCTCACGCCCAATGTTTCGCTCTATGCGATTGAGGCGACCGCCCTCAACCCGCCCAGCCAGGGGCAAGTGCTCGAGACCGGACTGCTGCCTCCGCCCCAGCAGGGCACGGACAACGAAATCGGGATCAAGACCTCCTTCCTCGGCGGGAAGATTTCCACCTCGTTCTCCTGGTTTCATATGACCCTGACCAATGTGTTGGAACCCGGCGGCACACTGGCCAACGGCTTCTCCTACTACGTTCCGGTCGGTGCGACGGTCCAGGAGGGCGTGGACGGCGATTTTGCCTTCACCATCGTGAAAGGCTGGCAAATCATCGGCAGCTACTATGTCGGCCACGACCGGGACCAACTGGGCAATCCCGTTTCCAACTCCTATGACAACAACTGGAGCTTGTACAACCGGTACGATTTCGACCGTGAGTCCGCCCTCAAGGGTCTGGCGGTGGGCGGCGGCGTCGTGCGGGTCGGCGGGCGTTATGTGACCGACGGTCAAGTGACGGCCCCGGCCGGGTCCCTGCCGGCCGATGGCGAGCTCAAGCTTGCGACCGGAACGCTCCTCAATGCGTTCGCCACCTACCAAATCAATCGGCACATGACCTTCACCCTGGCGGTCGACAACATCCTCAACGAAGTCTACGTCACCGGTGAGCAATCGGCCGTCCTGGCGAATCCCAGTCCGCCGCGAACGTATCAAATTATCGGCCTGTATAAGTTCTAGCCCGGCCCCGGACGGCGGCGAGGGTGCGGCAGGGGCCCGCCTCGCCTCCGGACTGATCTCGCCTGGGGCGGCGGCGGTCCGTGCGCTCCGCGCGGCCGCCGCAGTTCGTTTTTTTCGCCCAGGCGATATTTAAATCCGGATGCCATTTTTGCGGCCAACTCACCGCTCCGTGCTGCTGGCGGGTGCCGTCATCGCCGGAGCGGGTTTGGTGGCCTACGCCGACAGTTTTACCGTCCCGTTCGTTTTTCAGGACGTGCCGGCGATCGTGGATAATCCCACGATCCGGCACTGGTGGGACCTGGGCCGGGTCTTGTCGCCCCCGACCGAGGGGGGCATGACGGCCGGCGGCCGGCCGCTGGTCAATCTGTCGCTGGCGATAAACTATGCCTGGGGCGGCACGAGCGTGGTTGGATATCACGCCTTCAATTTGGCCGTCCATCTGCTGGCCGGGCTCGTTCTCTTCGGGATCGTGCGCCGCAGTCTGCTCACGTCCGCCGCCGGCTCCCCGGCCGGCCCCGATCCCACGCTGGCGGCCTTGGCCGTGGCCCTGTGGTGGACACTCCATCCGCTGCAGACCGAGTCGGTCACCTATGTGGTGCAGCGGGCGGAGTCGTTGATGGGTTTGTTTTATCTCCTGACTCTTTACGGCTTTATTCGGTATGCCTCGACCGCGGCGGCGACTCCCTCGGGCGGAAAGTCGGGCGCGTTTTTTTGGGCGACCTTCGCGGTGGTGGCCTGCCTCCTGGGCATGGCGACCAAGGAGGTGATGGTCTCAGCCCCTGTCATGGTATTTCTGTACGACCGGACGTTCGTGAGCGGGAGCTTCCGCAAGGCCTGGCGCGAGCACGGGCGGTTCCACCTGAGCCTG
>Ga0302279_10001629_pt1 | contig 31527 bp, 28 predicted proteins | sample III_Bog_N3_3_FD_194541 | JGI IMG/M metagenome (GOLD analysis project Ga0302279, IMG submission 194541) | Peat permafrost microbial communities from Stordalen Mire near Abisko, Sweden - III_Bog_N3_3 | ecosystem: Environmental > Terrestrial > Soil > Wetlands > Peat | place: Sweden: Abisko...
ACGTGGTGACCTCATCGGGCGAGAACGAAGCCCACAACTTCAATCTTGCGGTACACTACGACCACGAATTCCGCTACGAGCGGGCCGAGGAATTCGTCGATGTGGTCACACGGCTGTGGGATAGCTGGGAGGAGGACGGGTTTCCGTTCGACAAGGACTCCGGGGTTTATGCCGACCCCGGCAAGTTCCACGCGCTGGACCACGCCGGCCGGCATTTTTCCGTGCGCGGCCCACTCAACGTCATCCGCCCGCCGCAGGGCCATCCGGTGATCGTGCAGGCCGGCGCCTCCGCCGCCGGCCGGCGGCTGGCCGCGAAGACCGCGGACGCGGTGTTCAGCGGCCATCCGCGCCTGGATGGCGCGCAGGCGTATTACGCCGCGCTGAAGGCCGAGGTGGTACGGTTCGGCAGGGACGCCAGCAGCCTGAAAATCCTGCCGGGATTCTATCCGGTGATCGGCCGGACCGAGCAGGAAGCGCGGGCGCGCTATGCCGAGTTGGACGAGCTGATTCATCCCGATCTTGCCATCAGCATGTTGCAGATGGCGCTCGGCGGTGTCGATCTGTCCGGCTATTCGCCCGATGGGCCGCTGCCGGAGCTGCCGCCGACCAACGGCACCCAGTCTACCCAGTCGATCCTGGCCGAATTCGCGCGCGACGGCGGGCTGACCATCCGCCAGTTGGCGGTGCGCGTCTGCGTCGGTCTCGGCACCACCTTGATGATTGCCGGCACGCCCGAGCAGATCGCCGACAAGATGGAGGAGTGGTTCCTCGGCGAGGCGGCGGACGGGTTCGTGCTGACGGTGCCGTATTTCCCGGGCGGGCTCACCGATTTCGTCGATCTGGTGGTGCCGATCCTGCAACGGCGCGGCCTGTTCCGCACCGAGTATGAAGGCACGACGCTGCGCGAGCATCTCGGCGTGCCGAAGCCGGCGAACCGCTTCCATGCGCAGCCGGGCCTGCATGCCGAGCCGGAGATCTGGGGGCACGGCAGCCGTGAGCATGGGCTGGCGCGGCCGTGAGCGCGCCGCCGCCCAGCGCGCTGCACTGCGCCGGCGTCGGCAAGAGTTTCGGCGCCGGCCGGCAGGCGGCACCTGTGCTGAGCGGGGTGGATCTGGACGTCGCCGACGGCGAGTTCGTCGCTTTGCTCGGGCCGTCGGGCTGCGGCAAGAGCACGCTGCTGATGATGGCCGCCGGTCTGGAGCCGGTCAGTGCGGGCGCGATCCATGCCCTGGGCGCCCCGGTCCGCGCCCCGGTGCGCGATGCCGGCATCCTGTTCCAGGACCCGACGCTGCTGCCGTGGCGTACCGCGCTCGACAACGTGCTGTTCCCGCTCGCCGTGTCGCGACGCGTGCAGGACGCGGATCGCGAGCGGGCCGAGGCATTGCTGCGTCTGGTCGGGCTGTCCCGTTTCCTGCACAGCAAGCCGCGCCAACTGTCGGGCGGCATGCGCCAGCGCGTCGCGCTGTGCCGCGCGCTGGTCGGCGAGCCGCGCATTTTGCTGATGGATGAGCCGTTCAGCGCGCTCGACGCGATCACGCGCGACGAGATGAACGAACTGCTGCTCGACTTGTGGGAGCGCTACAAGACGACGGTGCTGTTCGTCACGCACAGCATTCGCGAAGCCGCGCTGCTCGCCGACCGCATCCTGGTGCTGGGCGGGCGCCCGGCCAGCATCATCGACGAGATCCGCGTGCCGTTCGCGCGCCCCCGCGCCTTCGCCCTGAGCGAAACACCGGCGTTCAACGCGCTGTGCGCGCAGGTCCATGCACAGATCCGCCGCGCCCGGCGCCACGACGCCATCGCCAGTTGAGAGGGAGCGCGTGTCGATGCCGCACGATGGCGCCATCGCAGCGCCCGCGCTTGCCACGCCGCCGAGGCTGGGTTCGCTGAACCTTGCGGTTGTGCGCGAGCGGCTTCAGGTGGTCGCGCTGCCATTGGCGGCGGCGGCGTGCCTGCTCGGCCTGTGGCAGTTTGCGGTGACCCGGTTGCATGTTCCCGCCGTCATCCTGCCGCCGCCCACGGCAATCCTGGACCAGCTTGTCGAGCATCCTCGCCTGCTGGCGCGCCATCTGGCGCCGACCGCGCGCGAAGTGCTGATCGCCTTCGCCATCTCGGTTCCGGTCGGCATTGTCCTCGCCATGCTGGTGACGTCGTCGAAACTCGCGAGCCAGGCGCTATATCCGAACGTGATCGCGTTCCAGATCATCCCCAAGATCGCGCTGGCGCCGCTGTTCATCATCTGGCTCGGCATCGGCGCCCCCTCACGCGTCACCTATGCCGTGTTCATCAGCTTCTTCCCGGTGCTGATCGCGACCGCGGCCGGTCTGCGCAGCGTCAAGCCGGACGTGCTCAAGCTGTGCCGGTCGATCCATGCCTCGTCCTGGCAAGTGCTGTGGCGCGTACGCATGCCGACCGCCATTCCCTTCATCTTCAGCGGCATGAAGATCACCGTCACGCTCTCGGTGATCGGCATCGTGGTCGGCGAATTCATCGCGGCGGACGCCGGGCTTGGCTACCTGATCCTGTTCTCCTCGTCCCACCAGCAAACCGACCTTGGCCTCGCCGCCATCGTGCTGCTGTGCGCGCTCGGCCTTGCGCTGTACGGCGCCGTGGCGCTTGGCGAGCGTGTTGCGAGGCGCGTGTTCGGCGACGACTAGCGGCGAGCAGCCATCGATCATTCATCCAGCCGACAGCGAGGGAATGCGCATCATGCCGTCAGATCCGAGTTCCACAGGTATCAGCCGTCGCCGCTTTGCGAAGGCCGGATTGGCCCTGTCCGCCACCGCCGGTTTCGGCTTGCCCGCGCCCGCCATCGCGCAGGGCGCCACGCTGCGCTACACGCTGTCGTGGGTCCCCGCCGGCGGCAGCGCCTACATCTACGTCGCCCGGCAACTCGGCCTCTGGAAGCGCCGTGGCATTGAGGTCGAAATCTCCCGCGGCTATGGCTCGCTGGCGGCGATTCAGGCGGTGTCGCAACGCCGCTTCGACATCGGCAACGCCGGTACGGGGGTGGCGATCCTCAGCCTGCTCAAGGGGCTGGACATCAAGCTCGTCAACATCAGCAGTTACGATGCGGGCATCGGCATCATCGTGCCCGAGAGCAGCGCGATCAAGACGCCCGCCGATCTGGCCGGACATACCGTGGGGGCGACGGCGGCGGGGTCGGACACACCGTTCCTGGCGCCGTATTTCAAGCGCGTCGGCCTGCCCGACGGCAGCGTCACCATCACCTATCTCGACCCGCAGATCATCGAGCAGGCGGTCATCTCCGGCCGGGTGGACGCGCAGGCGGCGGTCGCGACCAGTTCGGTGCCGGCCTATGTGACGCAGGGCGTCGCCTTTCGTTTCTTCCCGGTCGCCGCTCAAGGTCTTGGCACCTACGGCGGCGGCGCGGTCGCCAGCAGCGCGTTCGTCGCCGAAAACCCAGCGCTGGCGGCCGATTTCAGCGACGGACTGCTGGAGGGGCTGAAGTTCGCGTTGCTCAACCCGGAAGAGACGCAGGAGCGGTTTCTGCGCGAGCATGAGGAGATCGCGATCAGCCCGAATGCGAAGCGCTTTGCCTCACTCGGTATCGGCATGGGCGCGGCCAGCGCGATCGCACCGGAAGCGGTGGAGCATTCGCTGGGTTATGCCGATTTCGCCAAGCTCGACGAACAGGCGGCGTTGATCCGCGACGTGTTCGGCAAGCCGGGCGACAAGCAGCCGCCACCGGCGGCGAGCTATGCCGGCTTCGGTCTGACCGATCACATCAAGCTCTCAGCCGCCGAATGGCAGACCGCGCGGGACAAGGCTGCCCCCTTTGCCGGCTACCTTGGACGGACGGTGTGAGGCGGTCCCGTTCACGCGAAGAATCCGCTTGATAGATAAATCTACTGTCATTATAGATTTATGGGTGCTCCGGTGGAGCAAGCGGCCCTGACGCGGGCACCGCGACAGAAGGAAATTGCCGCGTCGCCCGGGCCTCCAGGGAGCAAGCGGAGGCGTGGTGCCAACATCGGCAAGTCACCCCGGTGACACCATTCGCGTTCACCCCATGGCCTGGAGATCCCGTAATGTCCGCCGCCCAAACGCTGGAACTGCCCACGCACTCGCCCCTCACGGTCACGCCGCTGCAACCGACCATCGGCGCGGAAATCGGCGGCATCGACCTGCGCCAACCGCTCACCGCCACGTTGCGCGACGACATCAAGGCGCTGCTGCTGAAATATCGCGTGGTGTTCTTCCGCGACCAGGAGATCACCCGCGAACAGCATGTGGCGTTCGCGACCGCGTTCGGGCCGATCTACCAGTTTCCGCTGCACCGCGACGTGGACGGCTCCCGGCAGATCCACAAGATCAAGCCAGAATATGCGAACTTGACGCGGTCCGCCGAGGACGCGACGCAATACGGCAACGGTGCCGGCTATCATACCGACACCAGTTGGCGGCTGGTGCCGACCTGGGGTGCCGTGCTGCGCGCGGTCAACCTGCCGCCGGTCGGCGGCGACACGATCTGGGTCGATGCGCATCGCGCCTATGAGGAATTGCCGGAGGAGACCAAGACGCGGCTGGCCGGCCTGCACGTCGTCCACGACATGCGCCACACCTTGCCGGAGGAGCATCGCGGCTATCCGGTGGTGGCCCATCCGATCGTGCGGCGGCATCGCGAGACCGGCGAGCAGATCCTGTGGGTCAACTACAGCGCGCGCCCATCGGTGATCGGGCTCGACCGGGCCGAAAGCACCGAGGTGCTGCGCCTTGTCGCGGACCAGTACAAGCGCCCCGAATACCAGGTGCGCTTCGCCTGGCGTCCGGGTTCGATCGCGTTCTGGGACAACCGTGCAGCAGTGCATTACGCCGTGCGCAACTACGGCGATTTCCCGCGCCTGCTGGAACGGGTGCTGATCGGCGAAAGCGACCGGCTGTACGCGGATCTTTGAGCGCCCCGGTCGGGCACGAACCCGCGACGTCTTCCGAAGGGAGCCCGTCTTGCGCATTTCTGTCGAGAGCCTGCCACAAACCTGGGATGCCCAACACGACGAGGCGGTGATCGCGGCGACCATCGAGCAGTCGATCTGGGCGGACCGGCTGGGCTTCGATGCGGTGTTCCTGCCGGAACATCATTTCCACGGCTACGCGCCGGCGGGGGCGGACCCGTTTCAGATCGGCGCCCATCTGGCGCCGCAACTGACGCAGGCTTGGCTCGGCATGGCGGTGGTGGTGGTGCCGACCCACCATCCCGTCCGCCTGGTGGAGCAGATGAACCTGCTCGACCATCTGGCGAAGGGAAAGGTGATCTTCGGCATCGGCAGCGGTGCCACGGCGCAGGAGGGCATCGGCTTCGGGCTGAACACGCGGGACCAACAGACCTACGTGTCCGCCGAGAATCTCGCTATCGCCGAGCAGCTTTGGGACAAGACGCTCGACGATCCGGCAATCACGTTCGAGACCAAGTATTACCGTGGCATCGTGCTGGAGCGGATCGTGCCGGCGCCATACCGCAAGCGGCGCCCGCATCTGATGGCGGTCGGCCTGCGCGACGAGAGCATCGAGCGGGCGGCCCGCAACGGCTGGCCGGTGTTCCTGCCGTACTCGGGTGATTTCCAGCTGCTCAAGAAGGCGTTGCACTTCTATCGGCAGCGTCTGGCCGCGGCGAATCACGGCCCCGAAACGCTCGCCCATGCGATGGGCTGGACCACCCACACGGTGCAAGGGATCTGGGTGGCGGAGACCGATGCGCAGGCGTTCGCGGACATGATAGTGGCGCTGGAGGCCTATCAACGCTTCGCCGATCGCCGCTACCGCTTCAACCGGGTCGCCGAGGAGATCGGCAAGCCGGAACGGCGCTTCGTGCGCCCGCCGGCGCCAACACCGGAATTCTACGAGACCTACTGCCTGTCGGGCAGCCCGGACACCATCGCCGCGCATTTCCAGAAATTCGCGGACATCGGCGTCGGCAACCTGCTGCTGTGCTTCAACAACACGCTCTACGACGCCGATCGCAAGCATGTGACGGAAAAGTCGATGCGGCTGTTCGCCGAGCAGGTGATGCCGCGGCTGCGGCGCAACGTCACGCCGCTCGATCCGCTGGCCATCGATCTGGGCGTGACAGCGCCGGCCGACCAAGCGCCGGCACTGACGGGCTGACCGCCCGGACGACGCGCGATGCCACGGTTGCCGACGTTTGCGGCATGTCGCCTGTGCGGCGTCGCGGATAACCCTATAAATATACCATTTAAGTAGCTATTTCGATTGACCCGACTGCCGACGGATGCAAAATGCCGTTCGGCACAAGCGGCGTGGGCCATCGGGCGCTTCGCCGTGACACAACGATTGCCAACGAGGAGCACGAAGTTGCGGCGCCAGCTCAAGAACACATTCCGCGATACGATTCTGGCCCTGGCCGGGGTTCTGGCTGTTGTCGGCACGGCCCAGGCTGCCGCCGATCCGCAGCCGGGGCTCGGCATCACGGTCCGCCCGGTGGTGACCGGCGATCTGGAGGTGCTGTTCGACATCGGCATCGTCAACGCCGGCCTGGAGCGGCTCGGCTACACCGTCGCCAAGCCGAAAACCCTGTCGCTGGCGCTGCTGTATGCGTCGGTGGCGCAGGGCGACGGCGACTACGCGGCGGAGACCTGGTGGCCCGGTCACAAGTTCGTCTACGAAAACAGCGGCGGCGCCGCCAAGAGCACGCTGGTCGGCACCTACATGCAGGGCGCCAGCCAGGGCTATTTCATCGACAAGCGGACGGCCGAAGAATTCCACATCACCAATATCGACCAGCTCAAGGACCCGAAGATCGCAGCACTGTTCGCCGGCCGCGCCGGCGGCAAGGCCGAGCTGATCGGCTGCGAGCCCGGCTGGGGCTGCGAGCGGATCATCGATCACCAGCTGAAGGCGTACGACCTCACCAGCACGGTGACGCAGGTGAAGGGCAGCGCGGAAATCCTGTTCGCGAACATCATCAGCAAATATAAAAACGGCGACCGGGTGCTGTATTACACCTACACGCCGCTTTGGGTGCAGCAGGTGCTCGTGCCCGGCAAGGATGTCGTGCCGCTGGCGGTGCCGTTCACCTCGCTGCCGCAGGGGGCGGCGGAAGGCGATGTCTCTACGCTCGACAGCGAGGGCCGCAATGTCGGCTGGATCACCAACACCATCAAGATACTTGGAAATAATGAATTCCTGGCCAAGAACCCGGCGGCGCGGCGCTGGCTGGAGCGCGTGACCGTGCCCACCGCGGACGTGAACCGCGAAAACTACCGGATCTACCAGGGCGAGAAGTCGACGGCTGACATCGAGCGCCACGTGCAGGAATGGCTCGCCGCCCACAAGGCGCAGGTCGATGCCTGGGTCGCCGAGGCGGCAGCCACTCCGTAAGGCCAATCCGGGCTGCGTGTGAGGAGGCAACACGATGGCAGCCGGCGATCCGGACGATCCTTTCCGCAATCTGGAACTTCCGGTCGGTGACTGGGTGCGTGACGGCGTCGAGTGGTCGGCGGTGCATGGCCGGGCGACGTTCCAGGCGTTGCGCTGGCCGTTTGCGCAGATGCTGGACTGGATCACCGGTTCGCTGGTCGCCACGCCCGCGCCGATCCTGCTGCTGGGGATTGGTTTGCTGGTCTGGCAGTTGCTGGGCGTGCGCCGCGCCGCGATCGGCGTGCTTGGCTTTGCCGTGCTCGGCGTCATCGGCGTGTGGACCGAGACGATGGTGACGCTGGCCATCGTCGTCACCGCGGTGTCGTTCTGCGTGCTGTTCGGCGTGCCGCTCGGCATCGCGATGGCGCGCTCCAAACGTCTGGAAAACGTCATCCGGCCGGTGCTGGACGTGATGCAGACGGTGCCGACCTTCGTCTATCTGGTGCCGATCGCCATGCTGGTCGGCATCGGCAGCGTGCCCGGCGTGATGGCCACCGTGTTCTTCGCCGTCGCCCCCAGCGTGCGCATGACCACGCTGGGCATCCGCCAGGTGCCGGCGGGCCTGATCGACGCGGCGCGGGCGCTGGGGCTGCGGCCACGGCAGATTCTGCTGCGCATCGAACTGCCGCTTGCCTCCGGCGCGATCATGGCCGGGATCAACCAGACCGTGCTGATGGGGTTGGCGATGTGCGTGACCACATCGATGATCGGCGCGGATGGGCTGGGGCTGCTGGTGTTGCGCGGCATCGGCAGCATGGACATGGGGCTGGCCGCCCAGGGCGGCATCGGCATCGTGTTGCTCGGCATCATGCTGGACCGCCTGACGCAAGGGCTGGCCGCGCGGCAGCGGAGCGATCGGACCAAATGGAGCGAACGCAGCCTGCTGGCACTCACGGCAGCGGTCGCGGGACGGATGCGCGGGAGGTGGCAGGCGCCATCGATCCGAGGGGCCGATCCAGACCACGGTGCATCTGGGCCCCAGATGCCGCGCCGCGCTTCGCTGGCCCCGAGCCGCGACCTGGCATGATCGGACACTGACAGCGCGGCGCCTTGGTCCGATAGCGGATTGCGGCTCGGCGCTGCGGTGTCCAGGATTCGCGGATGAGCGACGAAATCGCGATCCGCCCGGGGTAAGCGGCCGTCAAGCACCAGGTGGATGAGCGAGGCCGCCGTTCGTTCGTCGCGGCGGCGGCGGCGGCGGCGGCGAACCGCGCCACGATGTGCGCCACGTCCGTCAGCGACCGCGACAGCCGGTCGCACTGCCATACCATATTCGTTGCTTTTCGTTACCGGATTGGCCGCGAGGTTTGCGCCGGCCCTTCCATCGTGCCGGGTTCGGGGGTATCGGGCAGGATGGAGAGGGAGCGACGCATGAGCGTGGCGGGCATGACAGATCTGCACCCGGCCAGATCGAGGCGGCGGCGCTTGGTCGTCGGACGCCATCGTCCGCTTCCTGCCGGGGCGAAAATGCAGCGCCATTGAAGCCCGCGATGATCGCACCGGATAGCCAGACATCCGCGATCGCCATGCGACCATCCGATGCAACCTCGCTGTCTTGAAGGTGCGCGCTGAACCCGTGAAGTCTTGGGAGAACTGACGTGAAGAACATCGCCGGCCTGATGAAGCAGGCCAGTCAGATGCAGAAGAAGATGGAGGACATGCAGGCCGCGCTGGAGGCCGCCGAGATCGAAGGCGTCTCCGGCGCCGGCATGGTCCGCATCGTCATCAGCGGCAAGGGCGAGATGAGGTCGATCCGTATCGACCCGAAACTCGCCGACCCCGCCGAGATGGAGATGCTGCAAGACCTGATCCTGGCGGCCGCCAGCGACGCGCGCCGCAAGATGGAGGCGACGGCGGCCGAGGAAATGCAGAAAGTCACCGGCGGCCTGAGCCTGCCGCCCGGGATGAAGCTGCCGTTCTGATGCTGCGGCGCGCCCCTGCGTCCCCGCGCCAGTGCCCTCTCCGCCCCGTCGGGGTGGAGAGGGAGCATGCCGGCTGGCGGTGACGGCCTGATGGGCGGCCCCGAGGTTGAAAAACTGATCGCCCTGCTGGCCAGGCTGCCCGGCCTCGGCCCGCGCAGTGCCCGACGGGCGGCATTAAAACTGTTGCAGCAGCCGGACACGAAAATGCTGCCGCTGGCCAACGCCATGGCCGAGGCGGCGCGGGCGGTGCGGACGTGTTCGCGGTGCGGCAATCTGGACAGCGCCGATCCGTGCGGCATCTGCGCGGACCTGCGGCGGGACCGAACGCTGATCTGCGTCGTCGAGGGCGTCGGCGACCTGTGGGCGTTGGAACGCGCGTCGGTGCATCGCGGCCTGTACCACGTGCTCGGCGGCACGCTGTCGGCCCTCGGCGGCACCGGCCCCGACGACCTTTCCACCGCGCCGCTGCTGGGACGCATCGCCGAAGGCGGCGTGGCCGAAATCATTCTTGCCTTGGGCGCGACGGTCGATGGCGCGGCCACGGCGCATTGGCTCACGGAACGGATAAAACCGCTGGGCGTGGCGGTCAGCCGGGTCGGCCACGGCATGCCGATCGGCGGCGCGCTGGAAGTGCTGGACGACGGCACGCTGGGCGCCGCCTTGCGCGGCAGGAGACCGGTCTGATGCAGGCAAGCACCGCCGCCACCGTCACCGCCCGGCTCGACCGGCTGCCCGCCTCCCGCCATATCTGGGTGCTGGTGGTGCTGCTGTCCCTTGGCGGCGCCTTCGAGTTCTACGACCTGTTCATGACCGGCTATGTCAGCCCCGGCCTGATCCGCGAGGGCATTTTCCAGGCAGGCACCAAGGGGCTGTTCGGGCTGACCGATCAGGCGGGGTTCGCCTCCATCACCTTCGCCGGGCTGTTCGTCGGCACCATCGGCTTCGGCTACGTCGCCGACCGCTACGGAAGGCGCAGCATCTTCACCTTCTCGCTGCTCTGGTACGCGGCGGCGACGCTGATCATGTCGGCGCAAAACACCGTGCTGTGGCTGGATTTCTGGCGCTTCGTCGCCGGCATCGGCATCGGCGTGGAACTGGTTACCATCGACACCTATGTCGCCGAACTGGTGCCCAAGGCGGTGCGCGGCCGCGCCTTCGCGATCAATCAGGCGATCCAGTTCGCCGCGGTGCCGATCGTGGCATGGCTCAGTTTCCAGTTGGTGCCGATCGACCCGTTCGGCATCGCCGGCTGGCGCTGGGTCGCCGCACTGCCGGCGGTGGCCGCCATCGCGGTCTGGTTCATCCGCCGCGCCGTGCCGGAAAGCCCGCGCTGGCTTGCCCAGCACGGCCGCACCGCCGAGGCGGACCGCGTCACCGCCTGGATCGAGGCGCGCGTCGCCGCCGATATCGGGGCCAAGCTGCCGCCGCCGGGCCCACCGGCGCCGCCGGAGCGCGGCCGCGCCCGCCTGTCGGAAATTTTCCGCCCGCCCTATCGGCGCCGCACCATCATGATGATCGTGTTCCAGTTCTGCCAGTCGATCGGCTTCTACGGCTTCGGCAACTGGGTGCCGGCGCTATTGGCAGCGCAGGGCGCCACCGTCACCAAGAGCCTGGAATACGCCTACATCGTCGCCCTCGCGAGCCCGACCGCGCCGCTGCTGTTCGTGCTGTTCGCCGACCGGCTGGAGCGCAAATGGCAGATCTGCCTCGCTGCCTGCGGCACCGCCTGCTTCGGCCTGCTGTTCACCCAGGCGTCCGGGCCGGCCGCGCTGATCGGCTGCGGTGTCGCGATCACCGTGACCAACAACCTGCTGTCCACGTCCTTTCACACCTATCAGGCGGAACTGTTCCCGACCCGGGTGCGGGCGCGCGCGGTCGGCTTCGTCTATTCGTTCAGCCGCATCTCGACCGTGTTCAGCAGCTTCATGATCGCGTTCTTCCTGCAGAATTTCGGTACGCTCGGCGTGTTCGGCTTCATCGGCGCGGCGATGCTGGTGGTCGTGGTCGCGATCGGCGGCTTCGGGCCACGCACGCGCGGGCTGGCGCTGGAAGACATCTCGCACTGAGTTTTTCGCCGCCGCCGCAACTCGGCCGCAGATTCGCCGTGTTTGCCGCGCCTACTGGCATCCGTCGTCGCGAAATCTCCGGCGGGATGCCGGTGCCAGGAGGGCAGGATGCGTCGCGTGTTGTCGTGGGCAGCGCTGGCCGGTGTGCTCGGCACCGCCGCGTGCGTGGCGCCGCAGTCGGGCGGGCCGGGGGTCACCGCCATGCCGGGCGATGGCAAGAGTTTCGAGGCGTTCCAGTCCGACGACCAGCGCTGCCGGCAGGCGGCCGCCCAGGCGAACGGCTTCATCGGGCCGGCGCAGGCGGCCAACCAGGGCGCGGCGACGAGCATGGTGCTCGGCACCGCGGCCGGTGCGGGCGCGGGCGCCATGGTTGGCTCGTCGCTGGCCGCCGTCGGCACCGGTGCGCTGATCGGCGGCGGCGTCGGCATGGTCGCCGGCACGCTGATCGCGGCGGGCGTGGCGCAGGAATCGGCGCAATCCAACCAGCACCACTACGACACCACCTACGTGCAATGCATGGCCGCCGCCGGCGAGCGCGTGCCGGATCTCGCGGCCGGCAACGGCCCGGGCTACGCCTATGGCGGCGCGCCGGTGGCGGCTGCGGCACCCACCCCGGTGGCCGCGACGCCGCTGGCGCCGCCGTTGCCGTCCGACGACCCGCCGGTGCAGCCGCAGGCGCAGGCCTACGCGCCCCGGCCGCTGCCGCCGCTCGCGCCGCCCGGATATGCGCCGCCGCAGGGCTACGCACCGCCGCCATATCCGCCGCAGGCCTATGCGCAGGCCTACTACCCGCCGCCACCCTATTACGGGCCGGGCTACTACGCCGGCTATTACGGGCCGGAGGTGGTGGTCGGGCCGGGCGGTGGCTATGGCGGGTATCGCGGCTACTGGGGATCGGGCTGGCGGCGCCGTTACTGGTGACCGGCGCCGGGCTTTTTGTTGCAGCCACGGCTCTCATTTTTGTAACGAGGCCGTCGGCCGCGCGGTAAGCCGCGCTCGTCCCCATATACGGTCAAGCGATGGAGGATGACGATGAGACACATTGCAGCGTCGTTGGCGGTGGCGAGCACGATTGGCCTCGCCGCCTGCGTAGCCCAACCGCCGCCGGGGCCGAGTTTTGCGGCCATGCCGGGGCCGGGCAAAACATTTGAACAATTCCAGGCCGACAATGTGCGCTGCCAGCAGGCCGGCTCGCAAGCGGCCGGGCCGCTGACGCCGGCGCAGGGTGCCGCGCAGAGCGCCGTCGGCAGCGCCGCCCTCGGCACCGTGCTCGGGGCCGGTGCGGGCGCGCTGATCGGCTCGACGGCCGGCGCGGTCGGTGCCGGTGCCGCGATCGGTGCCGGCGCCGGGTTGCTGGCGGGGTCCGCCATCGGCGCGGGCGCGGCACAGCAATCGGCGGCGCAATTGCAGCACGCCTACGACATCACCTACGTGCAGTGCATGAGTGCCGCCGGCGAGAAAGTGCCGGACGTCGCGGCGGGCGGCTATCAGCCGGGCGGTTATCCGCCGGGCGCCTACCCGGCGTACAGCTACGCACCGCCAGCCTACGGGTACGCCTATCCGCCGCCGTACTACTACTATTACGGCCCGCCGGTGTTCATCGGCGGTGGCTTCGGCTGGGGCTGGCATCATTGGCGCTGAGCTGCCGCGACCGACCGTCTAGGCGCTGACGGCGGCGGTGGCGGGTCGGCTGCGTCGCCGCTGGGTGCTGGTCGGCGCCGCCGCTTTCGCGCCCGCTGTCGCGATCTCGCGCAGCCGCGCCAGGATGCGCAGGCCGACGGCGCGATGGCCGTGGCTGCGCAGCACGTCGCGCTGGCCGCGCAACGCCAGCGCGCGGCCGCGACTCTCGTCGCCGAGGAACGGCCGCAGCAGCGCCACCGCGTGCGCCACGTCCGGCTCCGCCCAGCTTTGCCCCTGCCAGTACGGGTAGGCGTCGCGCTTCAGCTTGGCCAGCCGGTGCCGCGCCAGCAGCGCATTCTCCGGCGTCATGAAGTCGAGATTGCCGGACCAGCCGGTGCCGAGCGCCAGTTTGCCCAGCGCCATCGCCTCGCCCAGCCCGCGCCCGAACCCCTCCGCCCGGTGCAGCGAGACGAAACAGTCGCAGCAGTTGATCAGGCTGCGCGTCGCCAGACTGTCGAGCGGCGCGTCGATCACCTGCACGCGCGGGTCGCCCTTGAAGTCGGCGGCCCATGCCTCCGCTCCCTGCTCGCCGTTCTTGACCTTCAGCACCAGTTGCAGGTCGCTGAACGGCTGTTCCGCCCACAGCGCCCGCGCCAGTTCCAGCACCGCCTGTGGGTTCTTGCGCGCCGCATATGACGACAGATCGAGGAAGTGCAGCAGCACGAACGAGGATTCGCGGATGCCGAAATAGCGGCGCGGCAGGAACGCCATGCGGTCGGTCTCCACCGACTGGCCGATACGGCGCGCGCCGATGCCGGCGGCGGCGAGGCTTTCCTGCACGAAGCCGGAGATCGCCCACACCTCGTCGAACCGCCGCAGCTTGGCCGCCCACTCGCGCGGATAGCTCGGCAGTTCCCAGGCCGGCACGATGATGTTGTGGCCGGCGGCAAAGTCGTTGCCGCGCGCCTCGAACGCCTCGATGACGCGGTCCACCTCGTCGCCGTTGACGTGGAAAATGCGGACGCCCGGCGGCACGCTCTGCCGCTCGCGGTCGCCGACCACGGCGAAATGCGCGGGGTCCGAGCGTTGCGCGTAGCGGAATATGTCGAACACGCCGACGCGCAGATGCAGCGCGGCACAGGCACTGATATGGCTGCGCATCTGCTCGCCCATGCCGATCGGCGCGAACGGATGGCCGACGAAAGTGACGTCCAGGTCGTCGAGGTCCGGCATCAGCCCCACCGTTTCGCGCCGAGCGCGTCGCGCATCGCTTCCAGCCAACGGTGGCCGAAGCCCGTGTCCGGTTCAAGATGCGCGCCTTCCGCCCATTCGTTCCAGGCGTTGACGAACAGCAGCCGGTCCTCGCCCATCAGGAAGCGCCGCACCTCGTCGATCTTCTCCTCGACGTAGACCCGGAACGCCTCCGGCGTCGCGCCGTCGAAGCTGGTGCCGAGCATCGGCTGGCGCGGCGTGTTGTCCCAGCTTGGGAACACCGCCGGATAGCGCACATACGGCACGCTCTCGCGCCGGCAGAACGCCAGCACCGTTTGCGGATAGTCATAGCGGTAGCCCGACCAGTCCGGTTTGACGATGCTCGCCGTGCTGTCTGCCGGCACCGCGCGGCCGTGCGGCGGGAATTCGACGCAGGCGTCGAAGCCGAGATCGACCGGGCGCAGCCGCTGGTCCACCGCTTCCATGCTCTCGACATACACCAGTTGCACGCCGGGGAAGCCAGCGGCGGCGAAGGCGGCGCGGCAGGCGGCGGCGAAGGTTTTGGGCGCCGGCAATTGCAAGGGTCGATAGACCAGGAACAGCGGCTTGCCGTCGATGCGCAGATAGCGCGGGTCCGCCGCGTGCGACACCGCGTCGGCGATGATCGCGTCGAGCGTCGCCGTGTCGTAGCTCTGCTCCAGCAGCACCTCGCGCGTGCCGCCGTCCCAGTGTTTGGTCCAGTTCTCGTTGGCCCAGCACAGGCACCAGCGGAACGGGATGTCCGGGTTGTCGCGCACCACGTCGAGCGGCGCGCCGAGCATCCGGCGGCTGCCGAAATTGTAGTAGTACACGCAAAAACCTTCGATGCCGTAGCGCGCGGCCAACGCTGCCTGCCGGCGCAAGGCTTCGGCGGTGCGCAAATCGTAAAAGCCGAGATCGCCGGGCAGATGCGGCTGGTAATGGCCGTCATAGCTCGGCCGCGCCTTGACTACGTTGGTCCATTCGGTGAAGCCGGTGCCCCACCACAGGTCGTTTTCCGGGTTGGCGTGGAACTGCGGCAGATAGAACGCGATCGGCCGCACCGCATCGAGCTTGCCGAGCAAATCGCCCCAGCGCTCCGCCAGCAGCTGCTGGTTGCGCGCGATGTGGCGCAGCTTGCGGTCCTGCGATTGCCGGTTGGTGGAGACGCTGAGCCAATGCACCGCCACCGCCTCGTGGACGTAGCGTACGCGATGGCCGGCGGCGAGCAGGCGCAGGCACAGATCGGCATCCTCGCAATAGGCCGGCGCGAACGCCTCATCGAACAGCGTGGTGCCGACCGCCGAGCGGCGCAGCAACAGCGCGGCGCCGGAGCAGTAGGTGACGTCGCGGTCGCGGCAATAGCCGCCCTCGGTCGGGTCGGCGAACAGGCCGACCATCTCGCTCTCGCCGTTTGGGCGGATGTAGCAGCCGGCCTCCTGGAGCCGCCCGTTCGGATACAGCAGCTTCGGCCCGACGGCGGCCACTGCCGGGTCGGCGTCCAGTGCGGCCACCAGCCGGTCGATGGCGCCGGGCAACAACTGCGCGTCGTTGTTCAGCAGCAGCACATAGTCGCCGCGGCAGTGCGCGAAGGCGGCGTTGCAGTTGCGCACGAAGCCGAGATTCCGCGGCTGGCGCATCAGCACCAGATTGTCCACCGCGGCGAACCGCTCGATGCCCGGCTCGGTGGAGGCGTCGTCGGCCAGCACCACCTCGAACGGCAGCGACGGCGGGTCGGCGCTGATCGCCAGCAGGCAGGCGACGGTATGCTCGATCTCGTTGAACGCCGGGATCAGGATCGACAGGCGCGGCGCCGCGGCCGCCGGCAGCGCGATCACGTCGATGTCGTCGAGCGGGGCGTGCGAGACGATCACCGGCGGGCGGCGCACCCGCACGCGGTCCTTTCGCGTCTGCTGCGCGTCGGCCAGCATCGCGCGCATGCCGCCAAACGCGGTCTGCGCGTCGGCGGCGAGCACCGGGACGGCGGCCGCCACCGCGACCGAGGCGCCCGGACGCGCCGGGCCGCTCGCGGTCGGCGCGGTGCGCTCGCTCGGCACCTGCCGGCCTTCGTGGCGGCCGTTGCTCAGGTAGTGCCGCAGCGGCGGCATGCCGGCGTCGGCCACGTCGATGTAGCGGCGCAGATACAGCTTGCCGTCGAACGCCGGGCCCGGCCGCCGTCCTTCCGCGTCGCCGACCACCAGGAAATGCCGCAGCGAGCCGTACGAGTCCTTCGGCGCATCCTTGTTGTGCGCGGCGTACCACGCCGGATCGAGCCACTTGTTCGGCAACTGCCCGCCGGCCAGTCCGGTGGTCAGGAAATGCCGCAGCAGCGCCTGCGCCGGTGCCTCCGCACCGAGTTGCTGCGCGTACCAGGCCGGGTCGAAATACGGGCTGGGCTTGACCAGATCGTATTCCAGCGCCTCGATCAGCTGCGCGATGCCGGGCGGCTCGCCGAGGCAGAACGGGTCCTCGCCGAGGATGAACGCCAGATCGACCAGCGGATGCGGCGGGCGCAGCGCGGCAAACCCCTGCTCGATGAAGTGGAGCAGTCCGTCCTGATGCTGCTCCAGCGTCTCGGGATTGGTGGCGGCGTAGAATTCCCGGTCGAAATACGGCGACAGCGCCGGACGGCGCAGCACCGGCAGCTTCAGGTAGCGCCCGACCGTGCCGAGATCGCCCCGGCCGCCGCCGAGGGCGGCCCGGAACAGCGCCTCGTCCACGAACGGCGAGCAGAGCGTGCGGTGGACCCGCATCAGTTCATCGCGCATGCCTCTCCTCGCCGACACCATTTTGGTTGCCCGGCCACGCCCATGCCGGCGGCGCGCCGATACGTCGCGGACCCGTCACGCGCCTCACGCCTCCGCCAGCAGCCCTACCCGCAGCAGGTTCATCCAGTTATCGATCTCCGGTTTCAACGCGGCCGACGGCGCGCGCCCCTCGGCGGCGCCGGAACGCAGATAATGCTCCGTCGCCGAGGCGACGTCGCCCCGTTCGATGGCCCCGGCCACGTCGGGATAGGTCGCGACGTAGAACGCCTCGTCCACCACCGGCGGCGCGCCCAGCCTGCCCTCGAAATAGCCGGTCTCGACATAGTGGCGGTGCAGGTCGGGGATCTGCCCGGCCGCCGCCGCCGCCGCGAGGTCCTCGTAGCTGTCGCGGTAGAAGGCCTCGGAAAACGGCATGTGGCTGATCAGGTTCTGCAGGATCAGCCGCAGCAGCCGCGCGTCGATGGCGATCTTGGAGCGGCTGTTCAGCCGGTCGCGGGTGATCCGCATGGATTGGGTGAGCAGATCGAGATGCGGCACATATTGTGTGGCGAGCAACGCTGTCTCCTCGGCGAATCTTTCGCCCTGGCAGAGTGTTCTATCCGGCCAACGTCAACGCGGCACAGGCCCGGGCGCCGGCGCGGCGGCGGCAGCGGCGGCTTGCGCCCGCTCAGCCGCCCGGCGTCTCGGACAGACCGAGGGCGACGCGCTCGGCGTCGGACATCCGGTAGGTATCCCGCCCCCAGCTGACGCCCTCGCGCCGCACCGCGGCCGGGTTGCCGGCGGCGATCACGCAGGACGGCACCGGGCGGGTGACCAGCGAGCGCGCGCCGACCACGGCACCGCTGCCGATCCGCCCGCAATTCAGCAGCAGCGCGTCCTGGCCGAGCCAGACATGCCGCTCCAGCACCAAACTCGCCGGCTTGCGGCCGATCGGCTGGCCGGTGCGCAGGTCGTGCAGCGCGTGCATGTTGTAGTTGCGCAGCCACACGCCGTTGGAGATCAGTGCGTCGTCGCCGATCGCAACGCCCAGGTCCTGGCCCTCGATCTCGATGCTGCAGCCGACCGCCGTCGCGCCGCGGCCCCAGAACAGGAACTGCCGGTGCGAGCGCATGAACACGTCGTGCAGCATGACGTAGCCGCCAAGGCCGATATCGTTGAACAGCACCGCGCAGTCGTTGCCGAGGATGCGCACGCTCGCCGTCAGCGAACCTTGCCAGTTGCGGTTGTCCAGGAACAGCACGTTGCCGGTGCCGCCGGTCTGCACCCGGATGGTGCCGACCGGAGTATGCGGGTCGGTGACGGCCAGCATCAGTTCGGGGCCGGCGATCAGTTGCACGCCGAGCGCCTGCGCCTGTTCGTCGCGCCCGGACAGCAGATGGTAATCGGTCTGCTCGTAGTGCGCGCCACCGAGCGCGGTGACCGACGGGGCCAGCACCTTGCGGATGGTCGCCTCCACGGCGCTGCTCATGCCCGGTAACATGGCCCGAAGATCCCGCTCCCGTGTGCCCGGCGCTCGGCGCTGGGCCGCTGAAGCCCCGGGGATGATGCATGAGTGGTGTCATGGCTGGCGACCATTCGTCAAACAGGAGGGTTCAGAATCCGTTAACAACATTCATTCACATGTACTCGGCAGGGGTGGGCACGGGGATTGCCCGCGCCATCGCATGCTGCCAAGGTGCCGTGCGGCCTGCGCAACGTCGGTCTGCGGCGACACCAGACGGCATGACCGGACAGGCATGAGAGGCTTCGAATGCGGCTGTTGCTCACCGGCGGGTGCGGGTTCATCGGCTCCGCCGTCGTCCGACGATTGATCCGCACGACGGGTTTCAGCGTCGTCAATGTCGATAAGCTCACCTACGCCGCCAGCGAGGATGCGCTGGAGGAGGCGCTGCGGCACGACCGCCATACGTTGATCCAGGCCGATATCGGCGACGCGGCGGCGCTGCGGCAGATTTTCGCCACCCACCAGCCAGACGCGGTGATGCATCTGGCCGCCGAAAGCCATGTCGACCGCTCCATCGACGGGCCGGGCGTGTTCATCCAGACCAACGTGGTCGGCACGTTTGTGCTGCTGCAAGCGGCGCTTGGCTACTGGCGCGGGCTGCCGCCGGCGAAAAAGGCGGCGTTCCGCTTCCACCATGTCTCGACCGACGAGGTGTTCGGCGCGCTCGGCCCCGGCGATCCGCCGTTCGTCGAGACCACCGCCTATGACCCGCGCAGCCCGTATTCGGCCAGCAAGGCGGCGTCGGACCATCTGGTGCGGGCGTGGCACCACACCTACGGGCTGCCCACCATCGTCAGCAACACCAGCAACAATTACGGCCCCTGGCAGTTCCCGGAAAAGCTGATCCCGCTGATCACGCTGAACGCGCTGGAAGGCAAGCCGCTGCCGGTCTACGGCGACGGCTCCAACCAGCGCGACTGGATTTTTGTCGACGACCATGCCGAGGCGCTGATCGAGGTCATGACGCGCGGCACGCCGGGAGAAACCTACGCGATCGGCGCCCGCCAGCCGCGCAGCAATCTGCAAGTCGTCCACGCCATCTGCGCGGCGCTGGACGTGCGCCTGCCGGACCCGCAGGGGCCGCGTCAGCGCCTGATCACCTTCGTGCGCGACCGGCCGGGCCACGATTTCCGCTACGAGATCGACCCCACCCGCACCGAGGCGGCGCTGGCGTGGCGCGCGCCGCACGATTTCGAGCACGGTCTGGCCAGCACCATCGACTGGTATCTCGCCAACCGGGCGTGGTGGGAGGGGGTACGCGCCCGCCGCTACGGCGGCGAACGGCTCGGCGGCCCGACGGGTGCGGCGGCGTGAAGAAGGGCATCATCCTGGCCGGCGGCTCCGGCACGCGGCTGCACCCGATGACCATCGCGTCGTCCAAGCAGTTGTTGCCGGTCTACGACAAGCCGATGATCTACTACCCGCTCACCGTGCTGATGCTGGCCGGCATCCGCGACATTCTGGTGATCTCCACGCCCGCCGACCTGCCGCAGTTCCGCCGCCTGCTCGGCGACGGCGCGCGGCTGGGCGTGCGGTTCAGCTATCGCGAGCAGCCCAGCCCGGACGGGCTGGCGCAGGCGTTCCTGATCGGCCGCGACTGGCTGCAAGGCGAGCCTTGCGCGCTGGTCCTGGGCGACAACCTGATCTTTGCCGACCATCTCTCTGTCTTGTTGCGCGCCGCCGCCGCGCGCCCGGTCGGCGCCACCGTGTTCGCCTATCAGGTGCGCGACCCGGAGCGCTACGGCGTGGTCAGCATGAACGCCGAGGGCCGCGCGGTGGAGATCCTCGAGAAGCCGGCGGCGCCGCCGTCGAACTGGGCGGTGATCGGGCTGTATTTCTACGACGCCCGCGTCGGCGAGCTGGCCGCCAGGGTGAAACCGTCGCATCGCGGCGAACTGGAGATCACCGACCTGAACCGGATGTACCTTGAGGAAGGCTCGCTGCACGTGGAAAAACTCGGCCGCGGCTGCGCGTGGCTCGACGCCGGCACGCCGGACAGCCTGTTGCAGGCGGCCACTTTCGTGCAGACCATCCAGTCGCGCCAGGGCATGCTGGTGGGCTGCCCGGAGGAAGTGGCGTTCCGCATGGGCTGGATCGATGCGCCGCTGCTGCGCACGCATGCGCGGGCGCTGGGCAAGACCGAACTGGGCCGTGTGCTGGCCGAACTCGCCGACGGCCAGCACGCCTGACGGAAAACCGCCATGAAGGTCGAAAAACTCGCCATTCCGGAGGTGATCCTGCTGACGCCGCCGCGTTTCGGCGACACGCGCGGCTTCTTTTCGGAAACCTTCAATGTCCGCCGCTTCGCCGAAGCCGGCGTCGATCTGCCGTTCGTGCAGGACAACCAGAGCCTGTCCGCCGCCAAGGGCACGGTGCGCGGCCTGCATTGCCAGGTGGCGCCGAGCGTGCAGGGCAAGCTGGTGCGCTGCGTCCGGGGCGCGATCTGGGACGTCGCCATCGACATCCGCCACGGTTCCCCGAGCTTCGGCCAGCACGTCGCGGCGGTGCTGTCGGCGGACAACTGGAGCCAGTTGTGGGTGCCGGGCGGCTTCCTGCACGGGTTCTGCACGCTCGCGGCGGATACCGAGGTGATCTACAAGGTCACCGCCGACTACGAGCGCGCCGCCGAGCGCGGCGTGGTGTGGAACGATCCCGCGCTCGCCCTGCCCTGGCCGGTCGCCGCGGCCGATGCGGTATTGTCCGACAAGGACAAAATCCTGCCGCGTCTGGCCGACTGCGACGTCTGGTTTAAGGTATAGAGATATGGCGGGCGGTCCGATCCTGGTCACCGGCGGCTCTGGCCAAGTGGCGGGGGCGTTGGCGCGGGGTGCGGGGGCGCGGCGCCTCGTCCGCGTCGGCCGGCCGGCGTTCGATTTTGCCGCGCCGGACGGGGTGCATACGCTGCTGCGCGAGATTGTACCCAGCCTGATCGTCAACGCCGCCGCCTACACGGCGGTGGACAAGGCGGAAAGCGAACCGGAGGCCGCCGACCGCGCCAATCGAGACGGCCCGGCGCGGTTGGCGGCCTATTGCGCCGAGGCCGGCATCCCGCTGATCCACATCTCCACCGACTACGTGTTCGACGGGCTGAAGGGCGCGCCCTATGTCGAGACCGACCCGACCAGCCCGACCGGCGTGTATGGCGGGACAAAACTGGCCGGCGAGCAGGCGGTTGCCACCTCGGGCGCGCGCGCGATCGTGCTGCGCACCTCCTGGGTGTATGCCGCCACCGGCAAGAATTTTGTGCTCACCATGCTGAACGCGGCGAAGCGGACCAGCCAGTTGCGCGTCGTCGCCGACCAGCGCGGCTGCCCGACCGCGGCCGACGACCTCGCCGCCGCCATCCTTGCCATCGCCGACCGGCTGCTGGACGGCGGTTGGGACGACGCGCTCGGCGGCGTCTACCACGCCGCCGGCAGCGGTGCCGCGACGTGGCACGGGCTGGCGGAAGCGGTGTTCGCCCGCGCCGCGCAGCGCGGCCTCGCCCGCCCCACCGTCACCGCCATCGCCACCGCCGACTGGCCGACCCCGGCGCGCCGCCCGCCGGATTCCCGACTCGACGGCGGCAAGCTGCATCGCAGCTTCGGCCTGCGCCTGCCGGACTGGCAGGACAGCGTGGCGCGCACGGTGGACACCGTTTTCGCGTGAGCAGCAGCGCCAGCCGCGTCGCCATCCTGCTCGCGACCTTCAACGGCGCGACCCATCTGCCGGAGCAGCTCGACAGTTTTCTGGCGCAGGAGCATCGCGACTGGACGTTGTACTGGCGCGACGACGGCTCCTCGGACGCGACCACCGCGATTATGACCGCATTCGCCGCCCGTGTCGGCCCGGAGCGCTGCGTGCATATCGCGACCGCGAACGGCCGCCTGGGGGTGCTCGGCAGTTTCATGGCGCTGCTGCGCGCGGTGGCGCCGAAGCTCGGCGAGCGCGACGCCGCCGCCTTCGCCGACCAGGACGACATCTGGCTGCCGCAAAAACTGGCGCGCGGGGTGGCGGCGCTGGTGGACGACCGGCTGCACCGCCTCGGCCTGTCGGCGCCGCTGGCGGTCACGCCGGGCTTCCCCACCTCGCTGACGCAAAACCTCGCGTCCGGCTGTACCATCCTGCTCAACCGCGCCGCCGCCCTGCTGGTCGCCGGCAGCCACCCGCCGGACCGCACGCTGCACGACTGGTGGAGCTATATCCTGGTCTCGGCCGCCGGCGGGCGCATCATCCCCGATCCCGAGCCGACGATTCTGTATCGCCAGCACGCCGGCAACGCCATCGGCGCCGCGTCCTCCCGCCTGCGCCGCGCCATCGCCGCCCTGCGGCGCGGGCCGCGGCCGTTCATGCGCGACTTCGCCTGCCATGTGGACAGTCTGGCCGAGCACGAGGCACTGCTGAGCGCGCCCGCGCGGCACGATCTGGCGGTGCTGCGCCGCGCCGTCGCCGGCGGCCCGCAGTTGCGCGCGGAGGGGCTGCGCCTGCCCGGCCTGAAGCGCAACCACTGGAGCGAGGGGATGCTGTTCCGCCTGTGGTTCCTGATCGGCTGAGCCGCAAGCTCAGAACGGCACCTCGGCGATGTGCCACAGCACGCCGGACGGGTCGAACACGAAGCCGACCTTCATGCCCCAGCTTTGCAGCGCCGGCGGGCGCGGCGGCTTCACCCCATACGCCTCGATCAGCTTCAGCGCATCGACCCGCTGCCACCAGTCGTCGGCGTTGCGCACCAGCAGTTGCACCATGCAGTTCTCGGCAAATTCCGGCACGTAGTGGTTCTGCAGGATGAAGCTGAAGCTGCCGGCCTTCAGCACGGCGATTTTCTGCTCCTCCAGCGTCAATGCGAACCCGAGGGCGCGATAGAACGCTTTGGAAAGTGAAAAATCCTTCGCCGGGACGAAGGGCCGCAGGGCCAGAACCTGATCCATGGGCAGCCGACCTTTCCGACGTGACTGTGCCAATCCCGCATGGCGTCTTACGGCATTCCCGCGCGAAGCGGGATTCCAAACCTTCGGGCGCGCCGCACCGCAGCCGCGCCCCGGCAGGCCGGCATTCGCGGCGCAAACCGGCGGCGCGGGCGGCTACTTCGCCACCGTACTCTCGAACCCCCGCCGCAACTGCGGCCGGTTGAGGTTGCGGCCGATGAACACCAGACGGCTGACGCGCGGGTCGCCGGCTTTCCACGGGCCGATGAAATCGCCGTCGGCCATCATGTGGACGGCCTGGAAGGCGAACCGTCGGTCCTCGTCCTTGTAGGACAATATGCCCTTGGTGCGCAGCAGGTCCTGCCCCTTCTCGGCCAGCACCACGCCGATCCAGGCGTTGAATTTCTCCGGGTCGATCGGGGCGGCGACCTCGAAGCTCATCGAGGCGATGTCGTCGTTGTGCTCGTGCTCGTCGTGGGTGAGGAAATCCGGCACACGGTCGAGCACGCGTTGCAGGTCGAAGGCATGCTGCTCCAGCAACTCGGTGACCGGCATATTGCCGCGCGTCGTCTGGTGGATGGTCGCGAACTGGTTGATCTTTCGAATTTGCCCCTCGACCGACGCCAGTTCCGCGGGTGTTACCAGATCGACCTTGTTCAGCACGATCACGTCGGCGAAGGCGATCTGTTCCGCCGCCTCGGCGCTGTCGAGCAGCCGCTGCGGCAAGTTCTTGGCATCCACCACCGTCACGATGGCATCCAGCCGCGTCTTGCCGCGCACCGTCTCGTCGACGAAGAAGGTTTGCGCGACCGGCGCCGGGTTGGCGAGGCCGGTGGTCTCGACGATGATGCCGTCGAACTTGTCGCGCCGCTTCATCAGGCCGCCGACGATGCGGATCAGGTCGCCGCGCACGGTGCAGCAGATGCAGCCGTTGTTCATCTCGAACACTTCCTCGTCGGTATCCACGACAAGGTCGTTGTCCACCCCCAACTCGCCGAATTCGTTGATGACGACGGCGTATTTGCGGCCGTGCTGCTCGGTCAGGATGCGGTTGAGCAGCGTCGTCTTGCCGGCGCCGAGATAGCCGGTCAGGACGGTGACCGGGACCAGCGCGGTCTCGGCGGTCGCGGTGTCGGCGGGTTGCGGCATGGGTGGCTCGCTCCGGGGTCTGCAAAGGGCGCGGAAGCGGCATATAGGGCGCGGCGGCCGCGGCCGCCATGTCCGCGCGTGCAGGGCGCCCCGCGGTTGTCGGGCGCGACGGCCGCGCCCTATAAGCCGGCCATGCCGCCCCCCTTGAGCAGCCCAGCCGGAGTCGGCCGTCTCACCGCGCGACGAGTGCGCGCATCGGTCGGGCGGGCGAAGCTGACGGATCGCATCGGGCTGGCGTTCCTGCTGCTGTTGCCGCCGATGCTGCTGCACGGGCGCGGCATCGCCGACATCCTTATTTGCGCACTCGACCTGCTGTTCCTGGCGCGCTGCCTGCGCAATCGCGACTGGGGCTGGCTGCGGCAGAACTGGGTGGCGGTGGCGGCGGCGTTCTGGGTCTGGATGGTGGTCTGCACCGCGCTGGTCGGCGAGGCGCGGCCGCTCGGGCAGGCGGTGGTGACCATCCGGCTGCTGCTGCTGGTCGCCGCCTGCCAAATCTGGCTGCTGCGCCTGCCGCAGGCCGGCACATATCTGGCGGTGGTGTTCGCCGCCTGCGCCGGCTGGGTCGCGCTGGAGGTATGGCAGCAATACCTGTTCGGCGCCGACCTGTTCGGCTACCGCCGCGCCGGCGACGGCATTCTGACCGGGCCGTTCCAGAAGGAGCGCGCCGGGCCGGCCTATCTGGATCTGTTCTTCCCGGCGGTGCTGCCGCTGGTCATGCCGCTGCTGGCGTCGCGGCCGCTGCGCGACAAGCTGCTCGGGTTGCTGCTGCTGCTGCTGGCCGCCGCCAGCATGCTGCTGATCGGCCAGCGCATGCCGGCGCTGCTGATGTTTTTGGGGCTGGCCACCACCGCGCTGCTGGTGCGCGGGCTGCGCCTGCCGGTTTGCGTGGCGCTCGCCGCCTGCGCCGCCTTCGCCGCCGCGCTGCCGGTGCTGTCGCCGCCGACCTTCCAGCGGCTGGTGCTGCATTTCCTGGAGCAGATGCGGCATTTTTGGGTCAGCGACTACGGGCACCTGTTTGTCCGCGCGGTCGCGATGGTCCGCGCGCATCCCTGGCTCGGCCTCGGCTACGACGGGTTCCGCAACAACTGCTACGACCCCGCACTGCTCGGCGGCGATCCTTGGTTGGGCATCGCGCAAAGCCGTATCGACGCGGTGGTCGATGGCTGCAACCTGCATCCGCACAACTACTGGCTGGAAGTGGCGACCTCGTTCGGCCTGCCGGGCATGGTCCTGTTCACCGCGCTGGTGCTGCTGTGGCTCGCTGCGATGGCCGGCGTGGTGCGGCGGCGTCCCGGCGCGGTGCAGACCGGCGTGCTGGTCGGAGCCGTGGTGCTGCTGTGGCCGATCGCCTCGCGCAGCAGCCTGTTCGTGGTCGATGCCGGCGGCTGGGCATTCTTGGTGGTCGGCTGGGGGCTGGCCGCCGCCCGCGCCCGCGACGACGGCTGAGATCGCTTGGTCCTGTTCCGCCGCCTGACCTTCGCCGCCATTGCCCTCGCCGCCGCGACGGCGCTGACCGCGCTGCTGTTCTCCGCCTTGGCGCCGGGCGGCTGGAGCGTGGCCAAATTCCTGATCGTCGTGTGCTTTGGCGGGGCGGCGCCGTGGCTCGGCATCTGCGCCGGCAACGCCGTGGTCGGTTTTGCCCTGCTGATGCTCTCGGGAAACCCGGCCCGCGCCGTGCTTCCCAAGGGCGCCGATCCGACCGCGGAAAAAATTCCGGAGCGGACGGTGCTGGTGGTGACGATCCGCCACGAGGACATGGCGCTGGTGCTGCCGCCGCTGCGCCGGCTGCTCGACGGGCTGGACGCGGCCGGGTTCGGCGACCGCTTCGGCCTCGCGATCCTCTCCGACACGCAGGACGCCGCACGCGTCGCCGCCGAGGCGCGCGCGGTCGCGGCGTTCCAGGCGGATGATCCAGCGCCGGCGCGCATCTTCTACCGGCGGCGGGCGCGCAACGACGGTTTCAAGGCCGGCAACGTCATGGCGTATTTCGACCATCACGCCGCCGCCTACGCCGCCGCGATCATGCTGGACGCGGATTCCGAGATGACCGCCGCAGCGGTGCTGCAACTGCTGCGCATCCTGCACAGCGCGCCGCACCTGGGCATCGTGCAGCACCTGACCGTCGGGCTGCCGGCCGAGGCGGCGTTTCCGCGGCTGTTCCAGTTCGGCATGCGCGCCGGCATGCGCGTCTGGGCGACCGGGCAGGCGTGGTGGCAGGGCGACGAAGGGCCGTACTGGGGCCACAACGCGGCGCTGCGCATCGCGCCGTTCCGGGCGCATGCGCGGCTGGCGCCGCTGCCGGACGGGTCGACCATTCTGTCGCACGATCAGGTGGAGGCGGCACGGCTGCGCGCGGCCGGCTGGGGGGTCGCGATGTGGGCGGACGAGACCGGCAGCGCCGAGCGCAACCCGCCGGCGCTGCCCGAATTTCTGGCGCGCGACAGCCGCTGGCTCGCCGGCAATCTGCAATACCTGTCGCTGCTGGCGGCGCCCGGCTTGCGGCCGATGGGGCGCTGGCAGTTGTTGCAGGCGATCCTGCTGTTCGCCGGCGCGCCGCTGTATGCCGCCATGCTGGCGCTGGCGTGCGTCGCGGTGGCGCTGGGCGAAACGGCGAGCGTGCCCGCCGGGCGGACGGCGGCGCTGGCGCTGGCATGGCCGCTGGTGCTGTACGGGCCGAAACTGCTCGGCTACCTTCAGGTGCTGGCGTCGCCGGCCGAGCGTGCCCGCTACGGCGGCGGCGCGCGCTTTGCTCGGGGCGCGCTGGCCGAAATTCTGTTCACGCTGCTGCTCGACGCGCCGATGACGCTGAGCAAGACGTTTGCCCTGATCCGCGTGCTGACCGGCCACGGCTCCGGCTGGGCGGCGCAGAACCGGGGGGCACGCGGTGTCGGCTGGGCGGAGGCGACGCGACTGTTCTGGCCGCATACGCTGGCCGGCATCGCGGCGTTCGCGGCGCTGGCGCACGGCTCCTGGGGTGCGGCGCTGTGGGCGGCGCCGTTCGCGGGCGGCCTGCCGGTCGCCATCCCGTTCTGCGTGCTGACCGCAAATCCGCGCGTCTCGTCCTGGCTGCGCCGCGCCGGCATCGCCGCCGTCCCCGAGGAATTTTTGCCGCCTCCGGGTTTTTCCGCCGTGTGACTCGGCGTGCCGGCATAACAGAGGCGGGCATTGCCCCCTCAAGGAGCAGCCGTTGGCCAAGACCACCAGCCGTTTCGTCTGCCAGTCCTGCGGCGCCGTCGCGCCGCGCTGGGCCGGGCGGTGCGAGACCTGCGGCGAGTGGAACACGCTCGCCGAGGAAGCCGTCGAGGCCGGCCCCGGCCTGACCAAGGCGGCGGCCAAGCCCGCTGCCGGCCGGAAAATCCCGTTCGTGCCGCTGGCCGGCGAAGCTGCCCCGCCGCCGCGCGTGCCGATCGGCATCGCCGAACTCGACCGCGTGCTCGGCGGCGGGCTGGTGCCGGGTTCGGCGGTGCTGCTCGCCGGCGACCCCGGCATCGGAAAGTCGACGCTGCTGCTGCAAGCCGCCGCCAGCCTCGCGCGCGCCGGCAGGAAAGTGCTGTATGTGTCGGGCGAGGAAGCCATCGAGCAGGTGCGGCTGCGCGCCCGCCGGCTCGGCCTGACCGACGCCAGCCTCGGCCTCGCCGCCGCCATCAACGTGCGCGACATCGCCGCCGCGCTGGAAGCCGAGGCCGATACCACGATGGTGGTGATCGACAGCATCCAGACCATGTGGCTCGACAACATCGAGTCCGCCCCCGGCACCGTCTCGCAGGTGCGGGCTGCCGCGTTCGAGTTGATCCGGCTGGCGAAATCGCGCGGCTTCTCGGTCGTGCTGGTCGGCCACGTGACCAAGGACGGTGCGATCGCCGGGCCGCGCGTGCTGGAGCACATGGTGGACGCGGTGCTGTATTTCGAAGGCGACCGCGGCCACCAGTTCCGCATCCTGCGCGGGGTGAAGAACCGCTTCGGCGCCACCGACGAGATCGGCGTGTTCGAGATGACCGACCGTGGGCTTGCCGAGGTGCTCAACCCGTCGGCGCTGTTCCTGGCGGAGCGGCGCGGCAATGTCTCGGGCAGCGCGGTGTTCGCCGGCCTGGAAGGCTCGCGGCCGGTGCTGGTGGAGGTGCAGGCGCTGCTGTCGGCCAACCCGGCGGGCGGCGCGCCGCGCCGGTCGGTGATCGGCTGGGACGGCGGCCGCCTGGGCATGTTGCTGGCGGTGCTGGACGCGCGCTGCGGCCTGCGGCTGGGGTCGAGCGACGTCTATCTCAATGTCGCCGGCGGCCTGCGCATCAGCGAACCGGCGGCCGACCTCGCGGTGGCGGCGGCGCTGGCCTCCGCCGCCGCCGACCGGCCGACCGACCCCGGCCGCGTCTATTTCGGCGAGGTCGGGCTGTCGGGCGAGGTGCGGCAGGTCGCGCAGGCGGAAGCGCGGCTGAAGGAGGCGCAGAAACTCGGCTTCGAATCGGCCTGCCTGCCGCGCCGCCTCGCCCGCGGCAACCGGCCGCTGGCGGCGCCGGACGGCATTGCGCTGGATGAAATCGGCCACCTGTCCGATCTGGTGGCGGCGTTCGGCCCGTCCAAACCGGCGCAGGGCCGCTAGGCATGGCTATCTGGCGGCTGGCGTGGCGGTGGGCTCGGGAGATATACGGAAGCGGAACTGTCGGATACGGCGCGTGAACTGGGTCGATATCGTCATCTTTTCGGTCATCCTGTGTTCCACCGTGCTCGCTTTCACGCGCGGGCTGGTGCGGGAGTTGCTGGGTATCGGCGCATGGCTGGGGGCGGGGTTGTTCGCGGCCTGGGGGTTGCCGCATGTCCGCGCCAGATTCCACGCGTGGTTCCAGGAACCGGACGTGGCCGAACTGGTCGGCTTCGGCGTGCTGTTCGTGGTCGCGCTGATCATCCTCTCGGTGATCTCCGGCATGATCGGCGGCCTGGTGCGGTCCTCGGTGCTCGGCGGCCTCGATCGCACGCTCGGGATGGTTTTCGGGTTCGTCAGGGGTGTGGGGGTGCTCGCGATTGCCTATATCGTGACCGGGCTGGTGGTTCCGCTGGAACATTGGCCAGACGCTGTGCAGGAAGCCCGGACGCTGCCGCTGATTTATCGCGGCGCGGTCGTGATTGTTGCCGTGCTGCCGGAAGATTACCGCCCGACGGTGCATGTCCCGCCGGGCGCGCACGAAACCAAGGCAGCCGATCTGCTGCGCGTCAATCCGCTCGGCCGCGCCGTCCCGCCGGCTGTCACGCGGTAAGGAGACCAGACACGATGCCGCTCCCCGATACCGGCGCCGACGACGACACGCTGCACGAGGAGTGCGGCGTGTTCGGCGTATGGAACAGCATCGACGCGGCCGCGGTGACCGCGCTCGGGCTGCATGCGCTACAGCATCGCGGCCAGGAGGCAACCGGCATCGTCAGCTACGATGGCACCCGCTTTCACTCGCATCGTGGCCTCGGGCTGGTCGGCGACAATTTCTCCGACGCCCGCGTGATCGCCGGCCTGCCCGGCAGCCGCGCCGTCGGCCATAACCGCTACGCCACCACCGGCGACACCGTGCTGCGCAACGTGCAGCCGCTGTATGCCGATTTCGAGTTCGGCGGCCTCGCGGTCGGCCATAACGGCAACCTGACCAACGCGACCGCCTTGCGCCGCGCGTTGGTGCGGCGCGGCTGCCTGTTCCAGTCCACCACCGACAGCGAAGTCTTTATCCACCTGATCGCGATCAGCCTGTATTCGACCGTGGTGGACCGGCTGATCGACGCGCTGAAACAGGTGGTCGGCGCCTATTCGCTGATCGCGCTGACCTCGGAGGCGCTGATCGGCGCGCGCGACCCGCTCGGCGTGCGGCCGCTGATCCTCGGCCGCCTCGGCGAGGGCACCGGCGCCTGGGTGCTGGCGAGCGAGACCTGCGCGCTCGACATCGTGGGCGCGAGCTTCGTGCGCGACATCGAACCGGGCGAGATCGTCATCATCGACGACGCGGGCGTGCGCAGCATCCGCCCGTTCGGCCGCAATGCCTCGCGCTTCTGCGTGTTCGAATACATCTATTTCGCCCGGCCGGACTCGGTGGTCGAGGGCAAGGCGGTCTACGAGGCGCGCAAGCGCATCGGCGCGGAACTGGCGCGCGAGAGCCACGTGCCGGCCGACGTGATCGTGCCGGTGCCGGACAGCGGCGTGCCGGCGGCGATGGGCTATGCCCATGAAAGCGGCGTGCCGTTCGAACTCGGCATCATCCGCAACCACTATGTCGGCCGCACCTTCATCGAGCCGACCGACGTGATCCGCCATCTCGGCGTCAAGCTGAAGCATTCCGCCAATGCCGCGGTGCTGGAAGGCCGCCGGGTGGTGCTGGTGGACGACAGCATCGTGCGCGGCACCACCAGCAAGAAAATCGTCGAAATGGTGCGGCAGGCCGGTGCCGCGGAAGTGCATCTGCGCATCTCCTCACCGCCGACCACGTATTCCTGCTTCTACGGCATCGACACGCCGGAGCGCAGCAAGCTGCTGGCGGCACGCCACAGCATCGAGGAAATGGCCGCCCTGATCGGCGTCGACAGTCTGGCGTTCATCTCCATCGACGGGCTGTACCGTGCCCTCGGCGAAGGTGCCCGCAACGACGCCGCCCCGAAATTCTGCGACGCCTGCTTCACCGGCGACTACCCGATCCCGCTGCCCGACGCGCTGCAAAACGACAGCCGGCAGCTGAGCCTGCTGACCGAGTCGCGGTAGGCGACGGCTGGGCCAGGATGCTGCCCTGATGCTTCGTCACTCCCGCGAAAGCGGGAGTCCATGGCAGCCACACCACGGCCCGGGCAGCGTGGATGCCCGCTTTCGCGGGCATGACGGTGGCTCCTGGCTTTCGCGCACCGGTTTCAGCGCCTATGCGCGTTCGCCGCGCTGACGCGCGCGAAATACTGGCGCCCGACTCGAATCCGAGGCCGAGGTAGGCGTGGCAGCCGGCACGACGTCGC
>Ga0302279_10001631_pt1 | contig 31523 bp, 28 predicted proteins | sample III_Bog_N3_3_FD_194541 | JGI IMG/M metagenome (GOLD analysis project Ga0302279, IMG submission 194541) | Peat permafrost microbial communities from Stordalen Mire near Abisko, Sweden - III_Bog_N3_3 | ecosystem: Environmental > Terrestrial > Soil > Wetlands > Peat | place: Sweden: Abisko...
GCCGCCCACAGCGGGGCGGTCCGCCACACGCCGATCAGGATGGTGAGCTCAGCCGGAAAGCCGCTGAAGCCGGGCAGGCCCATCGAGGCAAAACCGGCGATCACAAACACCACGGCGGCGAAGGGCAGCAGCCGGCGCAGCGGCAGCGCCCGCAGCTCGGCGAGCATCCGGGTGTGGGTGCGGTCGTAGATCATCCGGCCGACCACCGCGAAGAGCAGGCCGGCGATGACGCCGTGGGAGAACATCTGCAGGACGGCGCCGCTCGCCGCCCGGGTGTTGGCCGCGGCCAGGCCGAGCAGGACAAAGCCCATGTGGCTCACGCTCGAATAGCCGATGACAAACTTCAGGTCCTGCTGCACCAGCGCCACGAGGCCCGCGTAGACGATTCCGATCGCCGCCAGCCACGCGATCGGCGTCTGCCAGAATGCGAAGCCGAGCGGGGACAGGGGCAGCGCCACCCGCAGGCAGCCGTAGGCGCCCAGCTTCATCACCACGCCGGCGAGCAGCATCGAGGCGGCGGTCGGGGCGGCCACGTGGCCGGTCGGCGCCCAGGTGTGCAGCGGGAAGATGCCGGCGAGCGTCGCGAAGCCGAAGAAGACCAGGGCAAAGACCACGACCTGCTGGTGCGGGGAGAGCGTGGCGGCCGCCGCGGCGAGCTCCCCGAAGCCAAAGCCATGCGCGCCGCCCACCGCATAGGTCCAGAGCAGCCCGGCCAGCACCAGGGCGCTGCCGGCAAAGGAATAGAGGGCCAGCTTCATCGCGCCGTACTCGCGGTTGGTCGAGCCCCAGATCGCGATCAGGAAGTACTTCGGGACGATGGCGATCTCGTAGAAGACGAAGAACACCAGGGCGTCGGCGCTCAGGAACACCCCGTAGACGCCGGCCACCAGGGTGAGGAAAAAGGCGAAGAACTCCCCCGTCCGCTCCCCGATATTCCAGGAAAACAGCACTCCCGCCGTGGCCACGAGCCCGGTCAGGACGAGCAGCGTGAGGCTGATGCCGTCGACCGCGAGATGGTAGCGCACGCCGAGGCCCGGAATCCACGCGGCATCGACCAGCGTCTGCAGCCCGGGACCGGGGACGAAGCGGGCGGCGGCCAGCAGGGTGAGCGACCATCCCCCGGCGGCGGTGAGAAGCGCCACCCACCGCGCGGCGGCGGCGGAGCGCCGCCCGACGACGAGGGCCAGCAGCGCGCCGGCGAACGTCAGGGTGATGGTCCAGGGCAGCAGGCTCATGGCAGCGGGAGATGGGCGGCCCAGGACGTGATCAGCGGGTTGAACAGCCCCGTCAGGAGCTGCGGCAGCACGCCGAGCAGGAACATCAGGGCGGTGAGCGGCCCGAGCACGGCGAAATCGAGGCCCGACAGGTCGGCGAACGCGCCCGCGGCCGCGCCGGCGCGCGGTCCGTGAAACACCCGCTGCCAGAAGGTGAGCAGGAAAAAGGCGGTGGCGAAGAGCCCGAGGCAGGCCACCGCCGCCGCCCACGGCACGAGGCCCCATACGCCGCGAAAGATCAGGAATTCGCCGACGAAGCCGTTGAGCCCGGGCAGCCCGAGCGAGGCGAACATCGCGATCCCGCACAGCCCGGCGAAGATCGGAGCCGCCGCCCGCACGCCGCCGAAGTCATCGAGCCCGCGCCGGCCGCCGGCGCGCGCCTCCAGGACGCCGATGCAGTAGAATAGCGCGGCGGCGGAGACGCCGTGATTGAAGATCTGCAACAGGGTGCCGCTGAGCGCGGCCGCCACGGCCCCCCTTCCCGCCCCGGGACGCCCGCCGGCCGCCGCGATGGCGAAGAGCGCGAGCAGGCAGTAGCTCAGGTGGTTGACCGAGGAGTATGCGATCATCCGCTTCAGGTCGGTCTGCCGCATCGCGGCGAACGCCCCGAGAACGACGCCCCCGAGCGCCAGCCAGAGCAGGGGCCCCGCAGCGGCGTGGAGCGGGCCGGGAAAAAGCGGCCAGAGCAGGCGGAGGAAACCGTAGACGCCCATCTTCGAGAGCACGCCGGTGAGGAACATCGAGACGCCGGTCGGCGCCTCGGCGTAGGCCGGCGGCAGCCAGGTGTGGAGGGGATAGAGCGGGACCTTGACGGCGAACCCGAGGAAAATCCCCAGAAAGACCGCCTTGGGCCAGAAGCCGCCGAGCGCGGCCAGGCGGGCCGCCAGCGTGCCATCGGCCCCGAGGCGCGCGAGCTGGACGAAATCCAGCGTGCCGGTGGCGGCGAAGATCGCCGCGAAGCCGAGCAGCAGGAAGGCGCTCCCCCCGATCGTGTAGATCACGAACTGGTACGCCGCGGGCCCCGCGCCCGGGCCACCCCACAGCCGGATCAGGAAATAGGCGGGGATCAGGCTCAGCTCCCAGAAGGCGAACCAATGGAAGAAATCGAGCGCGAGAAACACGCCGAGGACCGCCCCCTGCAGAAGGAGAAAGAGCGCGCCGAAGAGCCGGGGATCGGCCACGCCGCGCCAGGACGCCAGGAGGCTCACGGGCGCGAGCAGCGCCGTCAGCAGCACGAGCAGCAGGCTGAGCCCGTCGAGGCCCAGGTGGTAATGGACATTGAGCGCGGCGATCCAGTCGTGCCGCTCCACGAACTGGTAGCCGGTCGCCGCGGGGTCGAAGCCGCGCAGCGCGAGCAGCGCGAGCGCCAGGGTGGAGAGGCTGAAGGCCAGGGCCAGCGCGCGGCTGGCCGGCCCGCCCAGCCGGGGCAGCGCGGCGAGCAGCAGCGCGCCGAGCCACGGGGTGAAGACCAGCGTGGAAAGCAGGGGGAGCGCGCTCATCGGCCGCCCCCCAGCAGGATGAGCCCCGCCAGCACCACGAAGGCGATCGCCAGGGCGCGCAGATAGCCGTGCGCCTCGCCAGTCTGGGCCCGGGAATAGGCGCGGCCGGCGCCGCGGATCCGGCCGCCCACCGCGTCGAAACCGGCGTTGAGGCCGCGCCGGTCCACGCCGCCGTACGCCCGCCCCGCCAGTTCGCCCAGCCGCCCCAGCGATCCGACCGCCCCGCCCCAGACCCGGCGGTCGAGGAAATCCGCCAGCACCGCGCCGCCGCGGTTGAGGCGGCCGACGGTCGCCGCATAGAGGGCGTCAATTCTCATGCCGGCGCCGAGGAAGGCGAAGAGGCCGGGGGCGGCGGCGGCCAGGGGATCGGGCGCCGCGCCGGCGGCGCGCGGCCGGCGCCCGTAGAGCGCCCAACCCGCGCCCAGGCCCGTCGCGACCAGCACGATCGAGCCTGCCATCAGGCCGCCGCCCTCGAGCAGCGAGCGGCGCGGGACCTCCGCCCCGGTGAGCTGCGACTGGAGCCAGGGCCAGGCCGGGGTGCCGAGAAACCCGAAGGCGATCGCGCCGGCGGCCAGCACGAGCAGCGGGACCGTCATGACCGGCGGGCTCTCGCGGGCATGATCGGCCGCGGGCGAGCGCGGCGCCCCGCCGAAGACCTCGCAGAGCAGACGCGTCATGTAGAAGGCGGTGAGGACCACGGCGGTGAGTCCGACGTAGAGCGGCAGGCGCGAGACGTCCCAGGCCGCCGCGGCGTGGAGAATGGCCTCCTTGCTCCAAAAACCCGAGAACAGGAACGGCACGCCGGCCAGCGCCATCATGCCCACGGCAAAGGTCGCGAAGGTCGTGCGCATCCGCCCCCGCAGGCCGCCGAGCCGGCGGATGTCCTGCTCGTGGTGCGTGGCGTGGATCACCGAGCCGGAAGCCAGGAAGAGCAGGGCCTTGAAGCAGGCATGGGCGAGCAGGTGGAAGATCGCCGCGACCCATGAGCCCACCCCGAGCGCGAGCATCATGTAGCCGAGCTGCGAGACCGTGGAGTAGGCCAGGACGCGCTTGAGGTCGTTCTGGGCGACCGCGATGACCGCCCCCAGCAGCGCGGTGAGGGCGCCGATGCCCGCCACCACCGTGAGCGCATGGACGGGCGCGGCCGCCAGCGCCTGGTCGGCCGCGACCAGCGGATAGACGCGGGCGATCAGAAACACGCCGGCGGCCACCATGGTGGCCGCATGGATCAGGGCGCTGACGGGGGTCGGGCCCTCCATCGCATCGGGCAGCCAGACGTGGAGCGGAAACTGGCCCGACTTGCCCGCCGCCCCGCAGAAGATCAGCAGGCTGATCCCGGTTGAGGCCGCCCAGCCGCCCGCCAGCGCCGGGGTGGCGAGAGCGCCAAGCACCCTCCCCTCCAGGACACCGTGGCCGCCGTCGTAGAGCAGCAGCGAGCCGGTGGAGTTGTAGAGCCAGACCAGGCCGAGCAGGAGCCCGAGGTCGCCGATGCGGGTGGTGATGAACGCCTTCTTGGCCGCGGCCGCCGCGGCCGGCTTCTGGAACCAGAAGCCGATGAGCAGATAGGACGCGAGCCCGACCAGCTCCCAGCTGATGAAGAGCAGCAGCAGGCTGTTGGCCATGACCACGCCGAGCATCGCGGCGGCGAAGAGGCTGAGAAAGCAGAAGAAGCGCGTGAAATTCTCGTCGGTGTCCATGTAGCCCAGGCTGAAGATGAAGATCAGCAGCCCGACGCCGCTCACCATCACGCCCATCAGCGCGTTGAGCGGGTCCAGCAGCCACCCCAGGCGCATCGCCCCGGTCCCCAGGTCAAACCAGGCAAAGTTGCAGGTGAGGTGCGCGGCGGGATCCGCCAGGGCGCGGTGCAGCGCCAGGAGGGAGAGGACGAGGGAGCCCAGCAGCGCGGCGATCGCCACGCCGGCGGCGAAGCGCCGCCCGCTCCGGGGCGTGACCGACCCCAGGCCGGCCGCCAGGAGCGGGAGCGCGGGGATGAGCCAGAGATGGGCGGCCGGGGCATCCATGGTTCAGCCTTTCAGGCGGGTTGCCTCCGAGAGGCGGATGCCCCGTTGGTGGCGGTAGAGCGCGATGACGAGCGCCAGGCCGACGGCGGTCTCGGCCGCGGTGACCGCGATCGAGAAGATCGCGAAGATGACGCCGGTGGCGGGCGCGGACGCAGGGCCGAAGCGCCAGAACGCGATGAAGTTCAGGTTGGCGGCATTCAGCATCAGCTCGAGCCCGAGCAGGACGAGGATGCTGTTGTTGCGCGCGAGCGCCCCCGCCAGGCCGACCGCGAAGAGCAGGCTGGAGAACGTCAGGCAGAGCGACAGCGGATTCACGGCGCGTCCTCCGTTTTCGCCGGCCGGTCGCCGGCCGCCAGGACGACGGCCCCGACCAGGGCGACGGTGAGCAGCACCCCGGCCACGAGCAGGGCCGCGGCCTGGGGACCCATCAGCTCGCCGCCGAGCTGGCTCACCGTGACGGCGGGCGCCGGGCCCGGCGCCGCGGCGAGGGGCGCCCGGGCCACGGCCGCCAGCAGGACGGCGGCGACCGCGCCGCCGGCGAGGACGCCGGAGCAGGCGCGGGCCCGGGAGGCGGGCGACCGCGCCGGCTCCTCCCGGGCGCGGCGGGTGAGCAGCACGGCGAAGAGCACGACCATGGAAATCGCGCCGACGTAGACCAGCACCTGGGCGAAGGCCGCAAACTCCGCGCCCGCCCAGAGGAAAAACGCCGCCACGCCCGTCCAGCTGCCGGCCAGCAGCAGCACGCTGCGCAGCAGGTCGCGCCCGGCCATCGCCGCGACGGCGGTGCCGAGCGTGACCAGCGCGATGAGAATGAGGATGGCGTTCATGCGTAGCGGTAGGTGCGGGGCGCGAGGCCCGAGGCGAGCCCGCGGCTGAGGAGGAGGAAGGGCCCCACCACCAGCCCGAGGGCGGCGGCCCACCGCACCAGTTGGAACGGGCCGGCCCAGGCGGCGCTGAGCGACCAGAAGGCGGCCGTGCCCAGGTTGACCAGGGCCAGCGGCAGGAGGAACTTCCAGGCCAGGCGGGTGAGCTGGTCGATCCGGAGGCGCGGCAGCGTGGCGCGGATCCAGATGAAGCCCAGCAGCAGGGCGAGGAGCTTGAGCGCGAACCAGGCGTAGGAGGGGATGAACTCCAGCGCCGGCAGCGGCGCGCGCCACCCGCCGAGGAAGAGCGTCACCGCCATGCCGCTCAGCGCGCACATGCCGAAGTACTCGGCCATGAAGAACAGGGCGTACTTGAAACCCGAATACTCGGTGAGGTGGCCGGCGACCAGCTCGCTCTCCGCCTCCGGGAGGTCGAAGGGCGAGCGGTTGGACTCGGCGAGGGCCGAGATCATGAAGATGACGAAGCCGGCCGCCCCCCAGGGGGTGAAGACGACCCAGCGGGGGAGGCAATCCCACTTCCAGCCGGCCTGCGCGGCGACCACTCCGGTGGCCGACAGGGTGCCGGTGGCGAGCACGACGGGCACGACCGAGAGCAGCAGCGGCAGCTCGTAACTGATCAGCTGGGCCAGCGCGCGCATCGCGGCGAGCAGCGCGAACTTGTTGTGGCTCGACCAGCCCGCCATGAAGACCGCGAGCTCGGTCGCGGCGCCGGCCGCGAAAAAGTAGAGCAGGGAGGAGTCGAGCTCGACCGGGACGAGATCGCGGCCGTACGGAATCACGGCGAAGGTGAGGATGGAAAAGGCGATCAGCGCGACGGGCGCGAGGAAGTGCAGCACGGGGTCGGCGGCCCGCGGGACGATGTCCTCCTTGGTCAGCATCTTGATCCCGTCGGCGAAGGGCTGGAGCAGGCCGCCCCAGCCGGTGCGGTTGGGGCCGGGGCGATTCTGGATCCGGCCGAGGATCTTCCGCTCGGCCAGGGTGAGAAAGGCGAAGAGCAGCCCGAAGACCGCGAGCAGGGCGGCGATCGTGATCAGGCTGTCCGCCAGCCAGCGGGCCGGTCCCGGCAGGCCGCCCGTGAGCCAGTCGCGCAGCACCACGGGGGCGCGCTCGAGCAGGGGATCATACGTCGTCGCGGGGCGCATCAGGCGGCGGTCCCGGGGGGCGGGGGGGCCTCCGCGACCGGCGCGGCTGGCGGTTGGACGGAGGGGGCGGAAGCCGCCGGGGCCGCCTTGGGGGCGGCGGCGGCGCGGGCTTTGTCCTGGGCGGCTTTGCGCCCGGCCGCCAGCCGGGCTTCCACCTCCGCGGCCTCGGTCGGGTGGATCCGGTGGAAATAGCTGTCGGGCTTGGCCAGCGCCTCGCGGTCGAGGAGGAGTCCCCCGAACCGGTTCGTCGTGGCCAGCTCGAAGACCTGGTCCATCTTGATCGCGTCGAACGGGCAGACCTCGACGCAGATCTGGCAGCTCATGCAGACCGAGGTGTCGATGGCGAAGACCGCAGGATAGATTTGCATCTTGCCATTGGCGTCGGGCTTCTTGTCGGCGCTCTTCTCGATCAGGATGCACTGCGGCGGACACTCCTTCTCGCAGATCTGGCAGGCGACGCAGCGCAGCGTGCCCATCGGGTCGTCCGCGCTCTCGCTGACCAGGAAGGGGAAGTTGCGGTAGGCCTCGGGCAGGACCGTCCGCTCCTCCGGGTACTGCGTGGTCACGAACCGCCGCGGATCGTGGAAGCTGCCCAGGAAGTTCCGGGCGGTGACCGCGAGCCCCTTGAGTAGTCCGGTGCCGATCATGGGGCGGGCGGGTTCAGCGGTCGACCTCGCCGAGGACGATGTCGATGCTCCCGAGGATCACGACCGCGTCGGCGATGGAGTGGCCGAGGCAGAGATCCTCGAGGATGGTGAGGTTGACGAACGACGGGGGGCGGACGCGGTACCGGTAGGGATTCGGGCCGCCCGTGCTGATCAGGTAGAAGCCGATCTCGCCCTTCGGGCCCTCGATCCGGCCGTAGGCCTCGCCGGGCTTGGCGCGAAAGCCGCGGAGCCGGGCCTTCGGGTCGATGATCGGCCCGGCGGGGAGGTCGCGCAGGGCCGGCTCGAGGATCCGGATCGACTCGCGCATCTCGAGCATCCGGATCATGTAGCGGTCGTAGGTGTCGCCGTGCGCGCCGAGCGGCACGCGGAACGCGAAGCGCGGGTAGAAGCCATAGCCGTCGACCTTGCGCAGGTCGTAGTCCACCCCGCTGGCCCGCAGCATCGGGCCGGTCACGCCCGCGCTGATCGCGAGCGGCGCCGCCAGCCGGCCGATGCCCTGGGTGCGCGCCATGAGGATCTCGTTGCCCGTGAGGAGGGCCTCGTACTCGTCGAGAAACCCGCCGTAGCCGCCGACGAGGCGTCCGGCCGCCTCGAGCCAGCCCGGCGGCGGATCGACCCGGCAGCCGCCGAAACGCTGGTAATTGCACATCATGCGCGACCCGCTGAGCGACTCGAAGAGGTCGAGGATCTTCTCGCGCTCGCGGAAAGCGTACATCAGGGGCGTGCCGCTCGCCCCGCAGTCCTGCAGGAGGAAGCCGGCGAGGCAGGTGTGATTGAGCAGCCGGGTGAGCTCGGCGAGGATGACCCGGAGATATTCGGCGCGCTCCGGCACGGCCTGGCCGGCCAGCCGCTCGACCGCCAGCGCGTAGGCCCAGTTGTTGGTCATCGCGCAGAAATAGTCCAGCCGGTCGGTGTAGGGCATCGACCCGAGGTAGGTGGTATTCTCGCCGATCTTCTCGTGGTTGCGGTGGAGGTAGCCGAAGACGGGCTTGAGCTTCACCACCGTCTCGCCGTCGAGCGTGGCCATCATGCGGAAGACCCCGTGGGTCGACGGGTGGTGCGGGCCCATCGACACCTCCAGCAGGTCGCCGTGAAACTCGTCGCGCACCGCGCGGATTTGGGGTCCGGGCGCGGACGCCAGCAGGGACGGGTCGGCGGCGCTCATGCTCCGGCCTCCCCGGCCGCCGGCGCGGATCCCGCCGCCGCGGCGTGCCGCTTCGCCTTCGCCAGCACGTCGCCGTGGGCGGTCGGCTCCCATTCGTAATCGTCGGGCTCGACGTAGTCCTTGCGCATGGGATGGTCCTGGAACCCGTCCCACATCAGGATGCGGCGCAGGTCCGGATGTCCGGCGAAGACGACGCCGAAGAGGTCGAAGACCTCGCGTTCCTGGAATTCCGCGGCGCGCCACACCGGGGTGAGCGAAGGCAGCGTCACCTGGTCGGACCGGTTCGCGGTCCGCAGCCGAAGAATGACCGGGCCGTGTTTCCGCGCCATGGAGTAAAGGTGGTACACGACCTCGAGATGGCCGGGCCAGTCGACGCCGGTCACGTTGGAGCAGTAATCGAGCTGGAGGACCGGGTCGTCGCGCAGGAACTCCGCGATCTCCCGCGCGCGCTCCGCTCCGAGGAGGAGCGAGTGCTGGGCCGCCGGACCCGGGTTGGGGACCACGGTCACCGCCGCGCCGGGGAAGCGGGCGAGCAGGCGGTCGCGGATCTGTTCGACGGTTTCCATGGGCGCGGGTTAGCTTACCTCCGGGGCGGACGGCGCCGGGGGGTGCCAGACCGCGGGATTCTGCGGCGGGACGAGGTCGTGCTCGCCAAAGTCCGGCACCGGGTAGTCGCACGCCTGGTCGGCCCGCAGGTGGCGCGGCGCATCGGGCCCCGAGATTTTCTGCCCGCGGATCTTTTCCTGCAGCTGCATCAGGCCGTGGAGCAGCGCCTCCGGCCGCGGGGGGCAGCCCGGGATGTAGATGTCCACCGGGATGAAGCGGTCGATGCCCTTGAGCACGTTGTACCCCTGCTTGAAGGGTCCGCCCGAGATGGCGCAGGCGCCCATCGCGATGCAGTACTTCGGCTCGGGCATCTGGTTCCACAGGCGGACGACCTGCGGGGCCATCTTCTTCGTCACGGTGCCCGAGACGATGAGCAGGTCGGCCTGGCGCGGAGAGGGGCGGAACACCTCCGAGCCGAAGCGCGCGATGTCGAAGCGCGCCATCGAGGCGGCGATCATCTCGATCGCGCAGCAGGCCAGTCCGAATTGCAGCGGCCACACCGAGCGGCTGCGCCCCCAGTTGTACAGCTCCTCCAGGCTCGTCAGCAGGATCCCATGCCGGCGCAGCTCGGCCCGCTCGGCCTCGGTCGGCGCGGGCGCGGCGGGTGGCGGCGCGGGCGGGGCGGGCGTGGGTTCGGTCATATCATCGCCATTCGAGGTGTCCGCGCTGCCAGGCCCAGACCAGGCCCTCCGCGAGGAGCAGAATAAAGACGAGCATCGCGAGGATCGCGCCCGCGGGCAGGCGGGCGAAGGCCACCGCGAACGGCAGGAGAAAGAGCACCTCGACGTCGAAGATCAGGAAGAGGATCGCGTACAGGTAATAGTGCGCCTTGAACTGGATCCACGAGTCGCCCGTCGGCGCGACCCCGCACTCGTAGATCGCATTCTTGTCCGCTCCCGGCTTGGCCGGCTGGAAGAACCGAAACCAGAGCCGGGCCACCGTCAACAAGGCGACCGGGAACGCCACCGCGACGACCGCGAGCAGGGCGAGAAAGGCGTAGGGATGCGAAGGCATGGGCGTCACCCCAGCGTGCCAGAAACCGCCCGGCCCGGCCCGACGCTTCTTGGGAAAAGCTGCGCAGTATTTGTCCAGCACCGCATGGCCGGCGGAGGCGGAGGGCTCAGGCCGTCACTTGGCCAGGGTGCGGACGTAGGCGACGAGACCCTTGATCTCGTCATCGGAAAGCTTGGCCCCCATGGGTTTCATCTTGGTGTTGCCGTCCGCATCCACCAGGCCCCCCTTGAGATCGTTGAACGCGACGGCGTCCGTGAACGTCTTCTGGTACGCCCCGTCCGTCAGGTCCTTCACCTTGACCAGCCGGCCCGCCTTGGTGTGGCCGGCGCCGTCGTGGCCGTGGCAGGCCGCGCAGTATTGGGTGAAGTTGCCGGCCGCGTCCGCGCGCAACAGGGCGGGAGCGGCGAGCAGAAACGAGGAGGCGAGGCCGAGGAGGAGGGTCTTGTTCATGGGGGGAATTCTAAGTGGCGAGCGGAGGGTCAAATTACCCGCAAATCCTGCCCGCGCGAGCCGTCTTGTCCAACACCAATCCCACGCGCCTTTTGAAAAAAGGTCGCCATCTTTTGCGCTGCTGACCGGTCAGGCGGCGGAGGCCAGGGTGCGGCGCTCGACGGCCAGGGCGCTGGAATCGGAGTGCAGCCGGTCGCGGTACACCGTGGGCGCCTCCCCGGCGATGCGGCGGAAGACGCGGTTGAATTGCGACAGCGACTGGAAACCGGCCTCGAAGGCCGCCTCGCTGATCCGCTTGTGCGGATCGAGCAGCAGGCTCTTGACCTTCTCCACCCGCAGGCGGGCGAGATAGTCGACGAAGGTCACGCCGGTCACCTTCCGGAAGGTCTTGCAGAAATAGAATGCGCTCATGTTCACGGCCTTGGCGACATCGCCGAGCGAGATCTCGTCCGCCTGATGCTCGGCGATGAAGCTGCGGGCCTTCGCCACCGCGGGCAGCTCGGCGGCGGCTTGCTTCACCATCAGCTGGTTGGTCAGGGTCGACAGGTAGCCCGCGAAGATGGTTAGCAGCCGCAGGGTGGAGGCGTATTGCTGCCGGCTCACCACCCGTGTCCCCGCGTAGGCCTTTTCCAAATCGGCCCGGGTGACTTTCAGGCCCCAGTCCGCCAGCTGCCGCAGGGTGCGGCGGACCTGCCCCGCGGAAGGCTGGCGGAGCAGCACCTGCCCGGTCTGCAGGTAGGCGATGACGTGCTCGCCCACCCGGATCGGCACGGCCGACTCGGTCAGGCCGGCGTAGCACTCGAGCGTCTTGGGCTCGGTCGAGGACGACTCCTCCACCACCTGCTGCAGCCGGAGACAGGCGGCGCAGCTTTTGTTGGTCGCCGACATCATCGTGCAGAAGGGGTTCGCCTTGGTGGCATCCTGGAGGGGCGAATGGAACGTCCCGATCGACCGCAGGGCGAGCGGCAGGCCCGTGGTGGTCTGGAAGGCCTCCTCGTAGGTCCGGTAAACGTCGGAGCTTTTGAGATGGGCAACGATCTCCCGGCTCTGGCGGGTGCGGTCGTCGTCCGGCGAGGCCGTCGCCGTTCCATCGGGCGCCGGGCGGTTGAGGTTGAGGGCGCGGGCGAAGGAGGAGGACATGGGCGCGAGCTTACGCCGCCGCCCCACTTTTGAGAATTGGGGTCTCCCCCATATCTCACTAGGGAATTTCCCTAGATCCCAGACTCACTTCGCCAGCGTGCGCACGTAGGCGATGAGCGCCTTGGCCTCATCGGGCGAAAGCTTGTCGCTGAACGGCTTCATCTTGGTGTTGCCGTCCGCGTCCTTCAGCCCATCGGTGAGCGACTTGACCGCGGCATCGTCGGTGAAGGATTTCTGATACGCGGAATCGGTGAGATCCTTCGCCTTGACCATGCGGCCGGCCTTGGTGTGGCCCGCGCCGTCCTTGCCGTGGCAGGAGGCGCAATACTTGGCGTAGTTTTCGGTGGCTTCGGCGCCGTAGACCCGGCTGGCGCCGAGCAACGCGGCACAGGCCACGCCGAGGAGAATCATGTTTTTCATGGGAGGATTGGATTGTGATGCTGTTTCCAGCCCACAAAGATTGACCGGATGGGAGCCCGCTGCCGAACCCCATTGATGCGCGCCTCTTGCGATTTACCGGTCGCATTTTGCCGTCGAAAATCGCGGGGAAATTCGGCCCCGGGCGGGGCCGGCAAATCATGCGGCGCTAATGTCAAAAACCGCATAGCGTTTTGTCGGGAAAAGGCCGATGATGACGCCCATGAAATCTCCCAAACCCCGCTCACCCCGGAGCGCCTCCCGGCTCCTTTACCCGATTTTGCTTCTCGCCAGCGGATCCGTCGCGCTGGCCCATCCCGGGCACGGCCCGGCCGACGGGCTGCTGCCGGGCTTCGCCCATCCGCTGAGCGGCTGGGACCACATCCTCGCCATGCTCGCCGTCGGGATCTGGGCGGCGCAACTCCGCTCCCCGCGCCTCGTTCCCGCGGCCTTCCTGGGCATGATGGCGGTCGGGGGCGTCTGCGGCCACCTGATCGGCGCCGTCTCCGGCATCGACCAGGCCATCGCGGCGTCGGTGTTCGTCCTCGGCCTGCTGATCGCGCGCACGGTGCGCCTGCCGGTCGGGATCGCGGCCGGCATTGTCGGCCTCTTTGCCCTCTTCCACGGTCTGGCCCACGGCGCCGAGATGCCGGCCACGGCCGGCGGCCTCGCCTTTGGGATCGGCTTCATCGCCGCCACCTCGCTGCTGCTGGCCGCCGGGGTCGGCCTGGGCACCCTCGCCCAACGCCGCTCGATCCGGATCCCGCAGCTCGCCGGCTGGGCCATCGCCGCCGCCGGGGTCGCGCTGGTCCTGGTCTGAGGTTTTGGCAGCGGAGCAAAGCGCGGGCTTGAATAAAGCATGGGCTTAAGCCCATGGGCCGATGAGACACGGGCAGGATGCCCGTGCCACGTCAGGGCTTGGAGCGCCGGGGTTTGGAACATGGGCGTCCCGCCCTAAACGTGGCATGGGCTTCCAGCCCATGTTATCAACGAACACGGGCGAACGCCCGTGCCACTCTGATTGTAAGGTAGACGCGGCGTCCCGCCGCGTTGCCTGATCGGGACGCAGCGGGACGCAGCGTCTACGTTCAATCCGGAGCAGCGTCTACGTTCAATCCGGAGCTCAGCCAGCTCACGCCGCGGCCAGGCGCCCGGCGAGGGAGCGGGCAAGGCGGACGACCCTGGGCAGGGCGGCGACCACCTCGGGACACGGGCAGGATGCCCGTGCCACGTCAGGGCTTGGAGCGCCGGGGTTTGGAACATGGGCGTCCCGCCCTAAGCGTGGCATGGGCTTCCAGCCCATGTTATCAACGAACACGGGCGAACGCCCGTGCCACTCTGATTGTAAGGTAGACGCGGCGTCCCGCCGCGTTGCCTGATCGGGACGCAGCGGGACGCAGCGTCTACGTTCAATCCGGAGCAGCGTCTACGTTCAATCCGGAGCTCAGCCAGCTCACGCCGCGGCCAGGCGCCCGGCGAGGGAGCGGGCGAGGCGGACGACCTTGGGCAGGGCGGCGACCACCTCGGGCGAGAGCGCGGTGCACATCGGGCGGATGGTCTCGACCGCGACCGTGTAAAGGTGCACCTCGGGGAGGTTGCCCGTCAGGGCCGCGGCCGCGAACAGGTCCTTCAGGCCGAAGTCGTGGGCGCCCAGCTCCGGCAGGATCCGGCCGAATCCCCCGTGCCGGCGGTAGTGATATTGGACCGTGCCGGCGGCGCAGCCATCCCGGGTCGCATCGACCATGATGATGGCCTTCACGCCCTCGAACTCCGTGAGCAGGTTGACCCCGCCCGTGCCGCCGTCGAGCAGGCGGACGCCGGGGACGGGCGCCTGCGCCTCGAGCCACCGCACCGCGTGCACGCCCACGCCCTCATCACCCATCAGCACATTTCCGATGCCGAGGACGAGCACGCGGCCGGTGGTAACCGAAGGGGGAGGCCCCGCCGCCGGTTCCGCGGCGGAAGGAGCATCGAGCAAAGCGATCATGGATTCCTGGCCTTGCCGGATTTTGCGACGCCGGACCGAGGGCCGAACAGGCGCAGGCGCCGGGGCCAGGGCGACATCCCCTGCGCCTGGGGCGCCTCGGCGACGTCCTTCTGCATGAATTTCCAACCGCCGATCATCGAGGAGATCGAGCCGTGACCGTCAATGTAGTCCTCGTAGATCGCGAGATAGATGTGGATCAGGGCGAAGATGACGAAGAGCCACATGGCGGCGTGGTGCCAGGAGCGCAGGGTGTACTCGCTGCCGAACAGCGGGATGATCCAGCGGAAGAGACGCGGAAACCAGGAGTTGCTCATCTCCGCGTATAAGGCGAAACCGGAGACGATCGAGAACAGCGCGAGGAGGAAGGTCCCCGCATAGGTGAAATAGGCGACCACATTGTGCCCGATGGGATCGAGGGGCTCGTTGCTCAGCTGCAGCAGCTCGACCTTCGCCACCTTGACCGCGTCCTTGGCCTGGCGGCGGGTGAGCGGCAGGAAATTCCTCCAGCCGGCAAACTTGTTGCCCGCGAAGGCCCAGTACAGGCGCATCACCAGCATCGCGACAAAGACGTACGCCGTCGCGAAGTGGATAAAACGCACGGTGCCGAACCAGTAGCCGGAGGAGGCGTCCCCGCTTGACATCAGGGCGGGCGGGTGGCCGATCAGGAACCCGGTCACGCACAGGACGAGGATGCAGGCCGCGTTGATCCAGTGGAAGGCGCGGACCGGCGCCTCCCAGACGTAGACCCGGATGAATTCATGGGTTTTCGCATTCACGGCGGTCCTCCGGTTAGCGGACCATCAGTTCGTGATGGGCGATCTCCACGTTGTCCTCGAAGAGGTGCACCGCGCAGGCCAGGCAGGGATCGAAGGAGTGGATGGTCCGGATGATCTCGAGCGGCTGCTTGGGATCGTGGACCGGCGTGCCGATCAGGGCCGCCTCATACGAGGAGCGCTGGCCCTTCGCGTCCCGGGGCGAGGCGTTCCACGTCGAGGGCACGACCAGCTGGTAGTTCTCGATTTTCTTGTCCTTGATCACAATCCAGTGGGCCAGGGCCCCGCGCGGGGCCTCGGAGGTGCCGACCCCGCGGGCTTCCGCGGGCCAGGTGTCCGGATCCCAGAACTCCTTGGTGAAGGTCCGGGTGTCGCCTTCCTTGATCAGGTCGATCAGGCTGTTGTAAAAGTCGATGTTCCACTGGGCGGTGAGCCGCGCCTCGATGCCGCGCGCGGCGGTGCGGCCGAGCGTCGAGAAGAGCACGGAAGGCGGAGCCTTCAGCGCCCCGAGGGCCTCCCCGACCGCCTCCTTGATCTCCGGGTTGCCCCCGGCGTAGCCGACCAGCATGCGCGCCAGCGGCCCAACCTCCATCGCATGTCCCTTCCAACGCGGGGTCTTGAGCCAGCTGTACTTCTGGTCGACGTCGAGATGGGCGTACGGGGTCTTGGGCCCGCTGTATTTGAGCTTGGTCTCGCCCTCCCAGGGGTGCAGGCCCTGCCCCGGAGGCACCGAATACTCGTACCAGGAATTGTCGACGAACTCCTCGATCCCCTCCCGGGTGTCGCGGGGATCGACCGGGAGCACCTCGCTCAGGTTGCGCCCGAGGATCGCCCCCCGCTGGAACTTGTAGCTGGCGAGGTTGCTGAAGCTGTCGGTCGGCAAATCGCCGTAGCAGAGGTAGTTCTCCAGGCCGCCGCCGATGCCCGCCCAATCGAGATAGTACGGGGCGATCGCCATCAGGTCGGGATAGTAGACCTGCTCGACGAAATCCTTGGCGTCCTTCAGCAGCTTGGCCACGAGGCCGAGTTGCGTGGCGTTGATCGCATTGGCCTCATTGAGGTTGATCGAGCACGGCACCCCGCCGACCAGGTAGTTCGGGTGCGGGTTCTTGCCGCCGAAGACGGCGTGCACCTTGACCAGCTCCTTCTGCCATTCGAGGGCCTCGAGATAGTGGGCGACCCCGATCAGGTTCACCTCGGGCGGCAGCTTGAATGCCGGATGACCCCAATAGGCGTTGGCGAAGATCCCGAGCTGGCCGCTGTTGACGAAGGTGGTCAGCCGTTTCTGCAGGTCGGAGAAGTACCCGGGGGAGTTCTTCGGCCAATGGGAGATGCTCTGGGCGATGCGCGAGGCCTCCTTCGGGTCGGCCGAGAGAGCGCTCACGACGTCGACCCAGTCCAGGGCGTGCAGGTGGTAGAAGTGCACCACATGGTCCTGCACGTTTTGGGTGCAGTACATGATGTTGCGGATCAGCTCGGCCGCCGGCGGGATCTGGATCCCGAGGGCGTCCTCCACCGACCGCACCGACGCCAGCGCGTGCACCGTCGTGCACACGCCGCAGACCCGCTCGCAGAAGGCCCACGCGTCGCGCGGGTCCCGGCCCTTGAGGATGATCTCGATGCCGCGGACCATGGTGCCCGCGCTCCAGGCATCCACGATTTTGCCGTCCTTCACCTCCGCCTCGATCCGAAGGTGGCCTTCGATTCGCGTGACGGGATCCACTACAATGCGTTCGCTCATGGGGTTTGGGGGTTAAGGGGTTAGATTTTGGGATCCGAATCGTCGGCGGGCGGATTCTGCTGGCGCCGTTCGGCCTCCTCGGCGTTTTCGCCGGGCTGCTCGCCGATCAGGCCGCGCTTGCGCACGCGGGTCAGCACGGCGTGGGCCGCGATGCCGGCGACCGTCGCCCCGGCCAGGGCCAGGCCGACCTGGTCGGCGTTGGCCTCGATTCCGAAGCCCGGGACGTTGGTCAGGCGCTTGTAGAACGGGCCGTTGTCCCAGAAGCCGGCCTCCGAACAGCCGAGGCAGGGATGGCCGGATTGGATCGGGAAGCTGGTTCCGCCGTTCCAGCGGATGTATCCGCAGGCATTGTAGGTCGTGGGGCCGCGGCAGCCCATCTTGTACAGGCAGTAGCCTTTTTTCGCATTCTCATCGTCGAAGGTCTCCACGAAGAGTCCGGCGTCAAAATTGGGCCGGCGGTAGCAGGTGTCGTGGACCCGGGCCGAGTAGAACACCTTGGGGCGGCCCAGGGCGTCCAGCTCCGGGATCCGGTCGAAGGTGAGCAGGTGCACCAGGACGCCGGCCATGACCTCCGCGATCGGCGGACAGCCCTGGACGTTGACGATCGGCTTGTCCGTGATGACCGCCTTGACCGGCATCGCCCCGGTCGGATTCGGATTCGCCGACTGCACGCAGCCGGAACAGGCGCAGTTGCCCCAGGCGATGATCGCCTTGGCCCCCGCCGCCACCTCCTTGACCGTGTCGAGCGCCGACTTGCCGGCAATCACGCAGTAGGCGCCGTCGGCCCCGAGCGGGATCGAGCCCTCGACCAGCAGGAGGTATTCCCCCGCGTACTTCGTCATCGTGTCGTGCAGGACCTCCTCGGCCTGGAAACCGGCGGCCGCCTGCAGCACTTCCGTGTAATCGAGCGAGATCTTGTCGAGCAGGATGTCGGCCACAATCGGATGCGACGAGCGCAGGAACGACTCGCTGCAGCAGGTGCACTCTTGAAAATGCATCCAGATCACCGGGATCCGCCGGCGGGTCTCGATCGCCCGCGCGACCTGGGCGACGCCGCTCGCGCCCAGCCCGAGGTAGGCGCTCATCCAGGTGCAGAATTTCAGGAAGTCCCGGCGACTCACGCCGCGCTCCCGCATTTGTTCGTAGACGGTGGGAACGGAGATGGCGGGCGAATCGACCAGATTGGTTTTCATGGGGGTGGGGTTCCTTGTGACGGGCCCACTGTAGCCCTTCGCCGCCCCCGCCGAAATGCAGTCCTTGCCAATCACCGGTCACTTCTTGCCCTGATGGCGGTATCGGCTGGACCCCGGGCCCGGGTGGGCCCTCGTTGGATCAACCGCCATGCATGAACTCGGGATCATGGAATCGACCCTCGCCGCGGCCCTCGCCGCGGCCCGGGACAATGGCGCCCACCGGGTGCATCGGATCGTGCTGCGGGTCGGCGCGCTGAGCGGGGCGGAGCCGGACGCGCTGCGCTTCGCCTTCGCGGCGGTCACCGCGGGCACGCCGGCGGACGGCGCCGTCCTCGAGATCGACGCCGTGCCCGCCCGGGCCCGCTGCCCGGACTGCGCGATCGAGTTTGTGCCGGGCGCCGGGTTCATCACCGCCTGCCCGCAGTGCCGGCGGCTCTGCGCCGACCTGCGGTCGGGCCGCGAACTCGAGCTGACCCGCGTGGAAATGAGCTGACTCCCCTCCCCCCCATGAAAAACAGCCTGTCACAGATAACTGAATACCGCGATGCCGACGGCGACAGCTTCCGCGTCATCGTGCCCGGCGCCGGCCCGGCCCGGTCCGTCGACCTGCGGGTGGCCCTCCTCGACCAGAACGACCGGCTGGCCGGCCGCAACCGGGCGGACTTCCAGTCGCGGCGCATCCTGGCGCTCAACCTCGTCTCGTCCCCCGGCACGGGCAAGACGGCCCTGCTCGAGCGCACCCTCAATGAATTCGGCCGCGAGGTCCCGTGCGCGGTCCTGGTCGGCGACCTCGAAACGGACCGCGACGCCCAGCGGCTGCACCGCGACTATGTCCCGGTGGCCCAGATCACGACCGGCGGTGCCTGCCATCTCGACGCCGGGATGGTGGCCCGCGGCGCAGAGGCGCTCGACCTCGACGGCGTGCGGGTGCTATTCATCGAGAATGTCGGCAACCTGGTGTGTCCCGCCGCGTTTGACCTCGGCGAGGCCATCCGGGTCGTGCTGCTCTCGACCACCGAGGGCGAGGACAAGCCGCTGAAATATCCCCCGATCTTCAAATCGGCCCAGGTCGTCATCGTGACCAAGGCCGACCTGGTCGGTCCGCTGGGCTTCGACCTGGCGGCCGCCCTGGAGAACATCCGGTTGATCGCGCCGCAGGCGCGCGTCCTCACCGTCTCCTCCCGCACCGGCCAGGGCATGGCGGCCTGGTATGACCTGCTCCGGTCCGAACTGCTCTCCCCATGAAAACGAGCACCGCGCCCTGCGAGACGGAGACGGAGGACACCGACGTCCTCCTCCGCGTCCGCGGGACGGTGCAGGGCGTCGGCTTCCGGCCGTTCGTCCGCCGGGTCGCCTCCGGCCTGAGCCTCCGCGGCTGGGTGCGCAACGACGCCCAGGGCGTGCTGATCCGCGCCGCCGGCCCGGCCCCGGCGATTGCGGCCCTGGTGCGCGCGCTGCGGGCGGACGCCCCGCCGGCCGCCCGGGTTGAGGCGGTCGAGCCAGCGGTGGAAGCGGCGGCTACGGTGTTCGGGGACGAATTCATCATCGCGCCGAGCGAAATCTCGGCGGCCGCCACCCCGACGGCCGTGTCCCCGGATTTGGCCCTGTGTCCGGACTGCCGGCGGGAACTGCTCGCTCCGACGGACCGGCGCCATGGGTATCCGTTCATCAACTGCACGCAGTGCGGTCCCCGGTATTCCATTGTCGAACACCTGCCCTACGATCGACCCCGGACCACGATGCGGGTCTTCCGGATGTGCCCCGCCTGCCAGCGGGAGTACGACAACCCGGACGACCGCCGCTTCCACGCCCAGCCCAATGCCTGCCCAGCCTGCGGGCCCGCGCTCTGTCTCACCCTGGCCTCCGGCCGGGAGATCGGCGGAGCCGACGTTCTGGCCCGCGCGGTCACCGTCCTGAACCGGGGCGAGATCCTCGCCGTCAAGGGCGTCGGCGGCTATCACCTCATGGTCGATGCCCGCAATGCGGCGGGCGTGGCCGAATTGCGCCGGCGCAAGCATCGCGAGGAAAAGCCCTTCGCCGTGATGTTTCCCGACCTGGCGGCCGCGCGCGCGGCCGCGGTCGTGCCGCCGGAAGCCGCGGAGTTGCTGGCCTCCGCCGCCGCGCCGATCGTGATCCTGGAGCGGCGCCCGGACGCGGCGCTGGCTTGGGAGATCGCGCCGGGCAATCCCTGGATCGGGGTCCTCCTGCCCTATGCGCCGCTTCACGTCCTGCTCCTTGGCGCCTTCGGCCGGCCGGTCGTGGCGACCAGCGCCAATCTCTCCGAGGAGCCCCTGTGCTTTTCCGATCCCGATGCGCATCGGCGCCTGGCGGGCATCGCGGACGCCTTCCTGGAACACAACCGTCGGATCGCCCATCCCGTCGACGACTCCGTCGTGCGCCTGGCGGCGGCGGGGCCCATCCGACTGCGCCGGGCGCGGGGCTACGCCCCGTCCCCGCTGGCGCTGCCGGGTGAACTGGCTGGATCGTGGCTGTGCACGGGCGCCCAGATGAAGAACACCGTGGCCGCGGCCGCGGGACGCCGCGTGGTCCTCAGCCCGCACCTCGGCGACCTCGGCGGTGCGTCCACCCGGGAGGTGTTCGCCCGGACCGCCGACATGCTCGCGGAACTGCACGGCACCGAGTTCACCGCGGTCGCCTGCGATCGGCATCCCGACTATGCCTCGACCCGTTACGCCGAGGCCACCGGCCTGCCCTGCGTGGCGGTGCAGCACCACCTCGCCCACATTCTCGCCTGCCTGCTGGAGAACGGCCACGCCGCGCACGACGTCCTGGGCGTCGCCTGGGACGGCACCGGCTACGGCGAGGACGGGACGATCTGGGGCGGCGAGTTCATCCGGCTGGAGAATAATGCCGCCACCCGCTTCGCGCGTTTCCGGCCCTTCTGCCTGCCCGGCGGGGAAGCGGCGATCCGCGATGGGCGGCGGACCGCCCTGGCGCTCGCGCACGAGGCCTGCGGCCCGCGCTTCGACGAGATCGCCGCGCGGCTGGACCTGGGCGGGGCGGCGCTCCTGATGCGGCAGATGATCGAGCAGGGGCTGAATTCCCCGGTCACCACCAGCGCCGGGCGCCTGTTCGACGCGGTCGGCGCCCTGCTCGGCGTCGGCGGCCTCAATCGCTTCGAAGGCCAGACCCCTCTCGCCGTCGAGGCGTGCGCGGCCGGCTCGACCGGCCGCACTGACCTCCCCTTGCCCCTCCAGGCCGTTCCCGCCGGCGGCGGCGCCATCTACGAGTTGGACTGGCGGCCGATGGTGGAGGCGATCGAGCTCGGCCGCGCGCGCGGCCAAACCGCCCCCGACCTCGCCGCCGGCTGCCACCGCGCCTTCGCGGCCGGCATCGCGACGGTGGCCCGCGCGGCCGGCGCCGGCACCGTCGCCCTGAGCGGCGGCTGCTTCCAAAACGCGCTCCTCCTCGACCTCACCGTCGACGCCCTGCGCTCCGCCGGCTTCCGCGTCCTCCTCCACCGCGAACTCCCCCCCAACGACAACAACATCAGCGCCGGCCAATCCCTCGCCGCCCTCCTCAACCTCACCTCCGTCCGCCTCCCGTAACTTACTCCATGCATTCCCCTTGTCGGACTCCTTGCCCAGCGGTTCGGACGTGGCTTGGGCTTCCAGCCCAAGGGCTCACGAGGACACGGGCTGGAAGCCCGTGCTCCATCGGATCGCCGCAGCCCGATCAAACCAATCCACTACACTAATTTCAGCCTGCTTCATCCTTCCCACTTTCAGCCATGTGTTTAGCCATCCCAGGCCAAGTCCTCTCCATCCAAGGCGGCGACCCTCTCCTCCTCAGCGGCCGCGTCAGCTTCGCCGGCGCCATCAAGGAGATCAGCCTCACCTGCGTGCCGGAGGTCAAGGTGGGCGACTACGTCCTGGTCCACGTCGGCCTGGCACTCAGCATCGTCGACGCGGAGGAGGCCGCGACCACCTTCCGTTATCTGCGGGAGATGGGAGATCTCGACGGCCTCGATGTCGGGCCCCCGCCATGAAATTCGTCGACGAGTACCGCGACGCGGCCGTGGTGAAGTCCCTGGTCGCCGCCATCGCCCGCGCGACCACCCGGCCCTGGACCGTGATGGAGATCTGCGGCGGCCAGACCCATGCGATCGTCAAGTTCGGGCTGGATGAGATGCTCCCGCCCGGGATCACCCTGGTCCACGGGCCCGGCTGCCCGGTCTGCGTGACCCCGGTCGAGCTGATCGACCAGGCGGTGGAGCTGGCGCGGCGGCCCGGCGTGATCCTTTGCTCGTTCGGCGACATGCTCCGGGTCCCGGGCACCACGATCGACCTGCTCACCGCCAAGGCCCGCGGCGGGGATGTCCGCATCGTCTACTCCCCGCTCGACGCCGTCGCCCTGGCCCGGAGCCATCCGACCCGCGAAGTGGTCTTCTTCGCGGTCGGGTTCGAAACCACCGCTCCGGCCAATGCCCTGGCGGTGACCCGCGCCCACCGTGAAGGGTTGCATAACTTTTCCATGCTGGTGTCCCATGTCCTCGTGCCGCCCGCCATGCGGGCCATCCTGGGAGCCCCGGACAACCAGGTGCAGGGTTTCCTCGCGGCCGGCCACGTCTGCGCGGTCATGGGCACGGCGGAGTACGGGCCGATCGCGCGGGAATTCGGCGTGCCGATCGTCGTGACCGGGTTCGAGCCGGTCGACATCCTCGAGGGACTGCTGCGTTGCATCCGCCAGCTCGAGGCGGGCCAGGCGGCGGTGGAGAACGCGTATACGCGCGCCGTGCGCGACGAGGGCAATCCGGCGGCGCGGGCGCTGGTGCGGGAGGCTTTCATGGTCGTCGATCGCAACTGGCGCGGACTGGGCCCGATCCCCGGCAGCGGGCTCGGGCTCCGCCCGGAACTGGCCGAGCACGACGCCCCGGGGAAATTCGGCCTGCCGCCGGCCGCCCTGGGCGCCCCCGGGGAATGCATCAGCGGCGAGATCATGCGCGGGGTGAAAAAGCCCCACCACTGCCCCGCCTTCGGCACGCGCTGCACCCCGGAGCACCCCCTCGGCGCGCCGATGGTGTCCACGGAAGGAGCCTGCGCGGCGTATTACCGCTATCGGCACCGGGCAGTGGCTTGAGAAGGTAGCGGCATTCTGCCGCTTCCCTCGTAGGGACGCGACAGGATGTCGCGTCTACATTTAAGGCATCCGATTGCGCTGTTTTCTTAACAAATCCTCGGCAGCTGCTCGCCGCTGAGGCGGTCAAGCACCCGGTCGGCGCCGATCACGCTGCGGAGGATCACGGCTCCGGCGGGGGCGGCGCGCACCTGGCCGATCCGGGCGGGCGGGTAGCCCAGCGCGTGCTCGGACAGGATCTTCAATGCCACCTCCGCCTGATCCTCGGGCAGGACACAGACAAATCGCCCCTCGTTCGCGACGTAGTACGGCTCCAGGCCCAGGATCTCGCAGGCGCCCCGGACCACGTCCGTGACCGGGATCGCGGTCTCCTCGATGCCGATGGCCAGCCGGCTCGACTCGGCCAGCTCGATCAGCGCGGTGGCCAGCCCGCCGCGGGTGAGGTCGCGCAGGCAATGGACCTCGAGTCCCGCCGCCAGCAAAGCCATGACGGGCGCGACCACCGGGGCGCAGTCGCTCTCGATCGGGCTCTCAAAGGCCAGCCCCTCCCGGGTGGCGAGGATCGCCATGCCGTGCCGGCCGATGTCGCCGCTGATGAGCACGGCGTCGCCGGCCCGGATGGAAGACGGGGCGATGGCCAAGCCGTGCTCGAGCAGGCCCACGCCCGCGGTCGCGATGTAGATCCCGTCTCCCTTGCCGCGCTCCACCACCTTGGTGTCGCCGGTCACAATGCAGACGCCGGCCTCGGCCGCCGCCGTGCCCATGGCGAAGGCCACCTTCTCCAGCGTCTCAAGGGGCAGCCCCTCCTCCAGGATAAATGCCGCGCTGAGCCAGGTCGGACGGGCCCCGCACATCGCCAGGTCATTGACCGTCCCGTTGACCGCCAGGGTGCCGATGTTGCCGCCGGGAAAGAAGAGCGGGCTGACCACGTGGGCGTCGGTGGCAAAGGCGAGGCGGACCCCGGCCGCGTTCAGCACCGCCCCGTCGTGTTGCTCCTCGAGCGCCGGATGGGCGAACGCCCGTCGAAAGATCCGGTCGATCAGGTCCTGCGTGAGCTTGCCGCCCCCGCCGTGGCCGATGGTGATCTCGCTGTGCCGGGAAATCGGCACCGGGCACGCGAGGTTCACGGGATTCGGGGCCGGCGCATCCATGGCGGGAGGGGCCGGTTCAGGCCGGGCCCGCGGCGGCCGCGCTGCGCCACTTGGCCCGGGGCAGCGCCGCGAGGCCGATGATTGCCAGTTGGAGGGCGACAAAGGCGATCAGCCCCTGGAAGGCGGCATTGGTGAAACCGTAGCTGTGCAGGCCGATGCCGAGCATATTGGTGCCGAACCAACTCCAGGCTGTCACGATGTTGCCGAAGACCGCCAGGCACATCAGGCCGCGCTGCCGGACCATCCCGCCCCACCGGCAGTGCAGGATGACGGCGTTCCAGATCACGATGATCAGGGCGCCGTTCTCCTTGGGATCCCAGCCCCAGAAGCGGCCCCAGGACTGGTCCGCCCAGATGCCGCCGAGGACGGTGCCGACGAAGCTGAAGAGCGTGGCGAAGCAGACGATGCCGTAGACCATGCGGGCCAGGGAATCGGCCGTCGCGCGGTCGAGGGTGCGGGTGAGCACGCCGCGCAGGATGTAGATGATCGCGAGGAAGCCGGCGAGGAAGGTCGAGGCGTAGCCGGTCGTGACCGTGACGACATGGGTCGAGAGCCAGAAATTCGAGTCGAGCACCGCGCGCATCATCTCCAGCGTGTCGCCGCTCAGCGACAGGTTGTGCGCGATCACCAGCGTGCCGAACCCGATGAGGGAGCCGGCCGAGGAGGCCACCGCGTTGCGGTTGATCCGCTCCAGGATGAGGCACAGGGCGACCGCCCCCCAGCCGATGAACAGCGCGGAGGAATAGAGGTTGGTCACCGGGGGGCGGCCCTCGAGCCACATCCGGGTGAGGATGCCGGTCGTGGCCAGCAGGAAGGCCAGGAACATGAGCCGGAAGGCGGCGCGCCCCAGCTCCTCCGGCCACTTCAGCCAGGAGATCACCGCGAGGAGGAAGGCCGCGACATAGAGCTCCAGACTGGTGTAAAAGGGCTCGGCCCCGTTGAAGAAGCTCTCGATCGCGCACCGCCGGAGCGCGCCGGAGAAGCGCGCGGACAGCCCCGCGCGGTCGGCCGCGACCAGGGTGTTGAAGTCGTCCGGGAGCTGCGCCCGCCAGGTCCGCCCAAGGGCGGCGTAGAAGCCCACCGTGGGATCGACCGCGCCGGTGGAGAAGGAGGCCAGCAGCGACCGGCCCACGGTCTCCCACTCATCGGGCCGGGCCGCGCCCGGGGCGGGCGGTACGGCGCGCAGCGGGCTGAACTTCTCCATTGCCGCAAAGCCGGGACGGTCGGCCGCCAGTCGCGCCGGGTCGCCGAGGTCACCCGCCAGGTCGGCCAGGTCGGGGGTCTGGAGGCTGTACTTGAGCCGGCTGTAGTAGTCGACGTGCTCGCGCAGCTCGACGACCGCGCGCTGGAAGGCGGTGCGGGCCGCGGCGTCGACCGGGTCGGCCAGCTCCGCCTGGCGTTCGAGCTCGGCCAGCCCGGACTGCAGCTGGGCGAAGGAAAAACGCACCTGGCCCGCGCTGTCGCCCGTGCCCAGGCCGAAGAGCGAGAGCACGTCGGGATTGTCGATGCGGAAGATGCGGTAGGCGTCCGCCACGTCGGGCCGGTAGAGCAGGTCGAGCAGCCAGGCCTCGGGCGTCACCGCCCGGCCGTCGGCCGTGGCCAGGCGCTGCCGGCCCTGCAGCATGAGCAGGCCGGTGCGGGCGATCGTATCCATCGGCTTGATGCGGCCATCGGCCAGCACCGGCAGCCGGCCGAAGCCGGCCAGGTCGAAGGCGCCGGAATTGCCGCGCGGGACCAGGGTGGCGGCGACCCACGCCAGCGCGAGCAGGAGGACCCCGGAGGCCAGGTACCGCCCCTTCATGGCGCCGCCCCTCCCGGAACCGGGCGCCCGGCGGAGCCGCGCAGGCGGCGCCGGAAGAACGCGAAAAGATGGAGGCCGAACTGGATGACCAGGCCGAGGAGGATCAGGGCGCAGGACACGTAGGGGATCCGCCAGCTCGGGTTGCGCACGACCTGCAGCACGGTGGTGCGATCGTTGTTGGCATAGCCCGCCTGGTAGAAGGCGCGGCCGCCGAAGCGCAGCGGGTTGTTCATGAAGATGCGCACCACGCGGTCGTCGCGGCCGTCGTCGCTGCGCAGCCGGATCGTGCTGGCAAAGTCCCGCGGAATGTCGGTGCCCGGGTAGATGTCGTGGGTGAACTTTTCCAGCGTGATGGCAAACGGCAGGTAGTCGCGCTTCGCCCGCAGGGAGAAGAGCCAGGTCCGGCCCTGATAGGTGAAGGCCTCCGGCTGCGAGAGCAGGGCCGAAACCAGGACCGTCGCGAGCGGGCCGTCCGGCCCGACCAGCTGGACGTAGCCGGTCGGCGCGTTCACTTCATCCGGCTTGGTCGTCACCGGGACCGGCGTGACCACGATGTCGTCGCCCTCTCCCGCCGTCGCCAGGCTGGGCGGCGCATTGGGCACCTGGAAATGCATCAGCAGCGTGGCGTTGGGATAGTAGGCCACCGGCTTCACGACAAAGGGCAGCAGCGGATGCTGCAGCCCGTTATCCCCGGTGAGGAGTTCGGTCGGGATCGACACCACCTGGTCGTAGTCCGGGTGGGTGATCTCGATGATCGCCAGCTCGTTTTCGCGAAAACTCTCGGAGTACCGGCGGGTCTGGCCGACATCGATCCGCATCTGGTTGTCCTCCTGCAGCATCCCGGACAGCCCTTCGCCGGCCAACAGCAGGATCAGGCCGACGTGCGTCAGCCAGATGCCCGACTGCTTCCACGAGAACCGGAACCGGTAGATGTGAGCCGCGATCAGGTTGACGATCAGCACCCCGCCCAGCAGGTAACCGCCGGGAAACACCGGAAAGAAAAAGGCGGTGCCCGGGACTTTGAGAAAGACAAAGAAGGAGCGGAAATACTTCTCCTGCACGCCCCAGACGCCGAGATGCACCTGGTCGATGGTCGCGGCGAAAACCAGGACGATGGAGAGGAGCAGCAGCACCACGGTCAGCCGAAGCGACGTGAACAGGGCGAGCGGGTTCTGGCGGGCGGGGGGCATCGGCCTCAGGGAGTGCGTACCGTGTTGAGGAAGTCCAGGAAGGCGGGTTTCGCCTTGGCCACCGCGGCGGTCGGCCCGGTCAGCTTGAAAAACCAGGTGCCGCCGTTCCAGGGCACCTGCCCGGCGACGATGGCCGTCGCGCCGCCCTCGGCATCGACCACTATGATATGGAGTCCGTTGGCATCGATCGCGGTCGTGGCTTGGGCGAGCCCGGCGTCGTCGACCGGATCCAGGCCGGCCTGCCCCCGCCACCGGTTGACGTTGGCCAGGATGCCTCCGACATCGCCCGGGAAGGCCGTGATGGCCACCTCGGCGCCCCCGCCCACGGCGTAGCTGCCCTTGCGCATGGCGTTGCCGGGCTGGTTCTGCCAGCCAGCCGGCGCCTGCCAAAGCAGGGAGGCTCCGGCGGCGGACTGCACCGGCACGGAATCCATCCCGCCGCCGCGCGGCAGGTCGTTGGTGTTGGCCGCGCCGGGAAGATTCTGGGCCAGCGGGGTGCCATCCGCCGCCCCGACCGCCAGATTAACCGACTGAAGGAAGCTGAGGAAGGCCGCCTTCTGGGACTCCACGAGATCGGAGGGCCCTATCATCTTGAAGAACCAAACATGATCCGGCTGCCGGAGCCAGGCGCCCAGGATCCGCGTCGCGCCCTTGCCGGGGACGTCGCCCGCCAGATCAGCGGTGACGAAGGCCCCCGCGGCCGTGGTCACGCCCTGGGTTTGACCGGCCAGGTCGGCGCCGGTGATCGGAGGCAGCTTCACCTGGTTGCGCCACCGGTTGATGTTGGCCAGGTCATCGCCACCCATGCCGGGAAACGACACCACGGAAACATCCGCCGTGGCGCCCGCGGCGCCCGTCACCAGGAAGGTCGCTGCGCGCATGCCGGTCGCGGGCTGCGACTGCCAGCCGGCCGGCGCCACCCACCGCACGGCGGGTGAAGCGCTCGGAACGGGGGCAGCCGCCGGCGCGGCCTGGACCTGATCGGCGTCGGGATCCTTGGGGATCCGATAAGCCGTGATGTCCTTGTCCCTGCACGCGGCCAGACCGGAAACAACTCCCGCCAACAGGAGGCGGGTCATCCGGCGTTGAGTCGGGGAAGGGTTGGATTTCATCGCGGAGGGTTGCTGGCGGCCGGCTTTTCCGGGTGGCCGCCAACGTCCGGTAACGCTGCCGCCGGGGCGCCGATTTGTCGAAAGCAAAGCTTGCGCAATTCTTGTGGAAACTTGCGCGCCGATTGCAGTGAGAGCGCCGGCGGCGACCGCCACCGGGATCAACCGATGCGCCATTCTCGCCAAGGAATGCGCAGATGGAAGCTCCGGGATGGTGCAGAATGTGGCGAAAGATTTATCACCGCCATGAACACCACACCCCGTTGGTCCACCAATCGAATTCTCTTCGGAGGCTGCGCGCTTTGGTCGCTCCTCCTCATCTCCTGCGTCACCGTCGACCGCATCGTGGTCGCCCCGGGCGCGGGAACACCGGGCGCCACGTCTGTGGGCAGCAAGGCCTGCGCCCAATGCCACGCCGATGAAACCGGCCACTTCGCCGGCTCGACCCACGCCCGGCTCAAGCTCGCGGACGCCAAGGTCGGCGACACCGGCTGCGAAGCCTGCCACGGCCCGGGCAGCCTGCACGTGGAGTCGGGCGGCAAGCTCGGCACCATCATCAATCCGAAGAAGTCGCCCGAGGCCTGCTTCCAGTGCCATCTCGACAAGCGCGGCGAGTTCAGCCTTCCCCACACCCATCCGGTGCTGGCGGGCCAGGTGACCTGCGTCGACTGCCATGACGTGCACAAGGGCAGCGCGATCCGCGGCGGCGGCGCGGCCCTGGAAAACCAGACCCAGACCTGCCTCCGCTGCCACACGCAGCAGGCCGGACCCTATGTCTATCAGCATGGCGCCATCCGCGAGGAAGGCTGCACGGCCTGCCACAACCCGCACGGCACGGTCAACGACAAGATGCTGGTCGCCCGGGATGCCAACCTCTGCCTCCGCTGCCATCTCGCCGAACTCGCCCCCGGATTCAACATCGGCGGCTACAAGAGCGGCGGCGCCCACGCCAACGCGATCGGCTCCCGCCTGTCGGAAGGCACCTGCTGGTCCGCCGGCTGCCACGAGGACGTGCACGGCTCCAACGTGAACGCCTCCCTTCGCCCCTAAGCCACCTCACCTTCAATTGCACCACTACCATGAATACTCTCCTCCGCCACGTTCGGCGCAGCGCCAGCCTGATCTGTGCTGGCGCCGCACTCACCATTCCCGGGATCCGGGCCGCGGCCGACGACGCGCCGGCCCAGGCTGACGCCTTTCCGACCTTCGACAGCTATATCAAGGTCACCGGGCAGGACGCCTCGGTCACCGGGGACAAGTCCTCCTTCGCCAGCCACAACGGCACGCCGGCCACCGGCGCCGTCGGCATCGAGGACCTCTTCTACTCCAAGGACCTCAACGACACGACCACCGCGACGGTCAACGGCCACGCCCTGGAGGGCACCGACGACTACCTCGGCACGTTCGATCTGTCCAAGGACGGCATCGGCTCCCTCGAAGTGGGGTACAAGCGCTTCCGCACCTTCTATGATGGTGTGGGCGGTTTCTTTCCCCTCGCCGATCAATTCCAGGCGTTCGATCCCGAGTCGCTCCACGTCGATCGCAGTTCGTTCTGGGCCACCCTCAAGCTGGCCAAGGATACCGGGCCGTCCTTCACCTTCACCTTCCGCGACGAGATCCGGACCGGCATGAAGGACTCCTCCGAGTGGGCGCCCGAGATCAATCCCGACGCGGTCATCAAGGCGGGCGTGATCACGGGCACGGCCGTCCCGGCCAACACCCCGTATATCGCGCCCAATGTCCTGCTCCTCGACGAGCACCACGATATCGTGCAGGGCGCCATGACGGACAAGGTCGGAGCCACGACCGAGATCCTGACGGCGAGCATCAACACGGTGAACAACAATGACTCGCGGGACTACGTCCGGTACCCAAATTCGACCGTGATCGCCGATCCCACCGTGACGGTCCAGGACGACCAGGAGCTGACCCGTTCGACCAGCTTCCAGGTCATCAACCAGACCGAGACCAAGGCCAGCAGCAAGGTCGGCATCGACACGGGCCTGACCTACCTGCATCTGACCAGCGCCGACGGGGGCAGCTGGATCACGCCTTCCTACAGCTCCACGGCGAACGCGATCTACGCGACGAACACGGCCACCGGCATCTACGGCGGATCGAAGTTCGACGACTATGTCGGCAACGTCAGCCTCAAGCTCACGCCGACCCAGGATTGGCTGGCCGAGCTGGCCTTTCGCGACGAGGCCAACGTGACCTCCTCCGCCGGCGGCTTCACCACGACCTCGCTGTCCGCGACCGCCAAGACGGTCACGGCCGCGAACATCACGACCTCCGACGATGTGACCTACTCGCACTACGTCGACCACGTGGCGACGCCCGAGTTCAATCTCCAGTACCTCGGCTTCGACCGCCTCTCGTTCTATTTCACCTACGACGACCGGCTGGACCGCGACCACCAGCACTGGATCAATCCCTTCGCCGACATCACCATCCCCGGCACGGGCGCCACCACCATGGCGGCCGCGTCACTCGCGAACACGTTCTTCCAGGACGCGAACGAGACCGACCAGGACGTCAAGGTCGGCGCCAACTGGAACGCCTCCAACCAGTTCACCTTCCGCGCCGAGGTCTTCCGCAAGGATCACCAGAATGACTTCGTCGGGTCCAACGACATCATCGGCACCGCCAGCTACGGCGCGCTCTATGTGAATGGCTACACCTTCACCGGCGTGAAGCTGAGCGTCATCATCAAGCCCCTGCCCGAGCTGACCTTCAGCACCCGCTATCAACCCCAATACGGGATGATGTCGGTGACCGGCAACACCGTGACCGGCGGATCCAACAACGAGGTCACGTCCGGCAAGGCGAGCGGCCAGCTGATCAGCGAGACGGTGGACTGGGCGCCGACCACGCGCATCTATGTCCAGGGCAATATCAACGTCGTTTACAATTACATCCAGACCGCCTATCCGGTGGTTGTGGTCTCCGCGACGACCAACATCCCGACGCCGATCCAGAACGCGAACAACAACTATATCACGAGCAGCGGCCTCGTCGGCTTCGTCCTCGACAAGCTGGACGACATCCAGCTCCAGGGGATCTCGACCAAGGCGGACAACTACAATCCCCAGATCGCGGCCGGCGGCCAGCCCTATGGGGCAAGCTTCCTCGAGGACAGCGTCACCATCGGCCTGAAGCACAAGTTCAGCGACAAGCTGATCGGCGACTGCAAGATCGGTT
>Ga0302279_10001633_pt1 | contig 31494 bp, 29 predicted proteins | sample III_Bog_N3_3_FD_194541 | JGI IMG/M metagenome (GOLD analysis project Ga0302279, IMG submission 194541) | Peat permafrost microbial communities from Stordalen Mire near Abisko, Sweden - III_Bog_N3_3 | ecosystem: Environmental > Terrestrial > Soil > Wetlands > Peat | place: Sweden: Abisko...
GGGTTGGGCGGGTTGGGAGGGTTGGGCGGGTTGGGAGGGCCAGGAGGGTTGGGAGGGCCAGGAGAGTCAGGCGGTGATGCGGCCGTGGATGAGGGGGCCGCCGGTCTGGATGGCGCTACCCGGGTCGGCAATCTCCCACGATCCCTCGAGGGCCTCGAGCGCGCGGTCGAAACGTGCCCCCTCGTCGGTGCCGAGGGTGAAGAGGGGCTGGCCTTCGACGACCGTATCGCCCGGCTTCACGTGCAGGTCGATTCCCGCGGCATGCTGCACCGGGTCCTGTGCCCGCGCACGCCCGGCCCCCAACCGCCAGGCGGCGATGCCGAACGGGAGGGCCTCCTGTCGCGCCAGCACGCCCGATCGCGGCGCACGCACCGTCTGAGTCTCCCTCGGAGCCGGAAGCACGGCATCGGGGTCGCCACCCTGGGCGACGATCATTCGACGCCAGGTATCCATCGCCCTGCCGCTGGTGAGGGCTCCCTCGACGTCGGCGTCTGGCAGGCCCGCGAGCGCCAGCATCTCCCGCGCGAGAGCGAGCGTGAGCTCGACGACGTCCGCAGGGCCGCCGCCCGCCAGCACCTCGACCGATTCGCGCACCTCGTTGGCGTTACCGATGGCGAGCCCGAGCGGCACATTCATATTCGTCAGCAGGGCTACCGTCGCGACGCCGGCATCCGTACCCAGCCGCACCATGGTCTCCGCCAGTTCGCGGCCACGCGCGGGATCCTGGAGGAACGCCCCCGACCCGAACTTCACGTCGAGAACGAGTGCGGCTGTTCCCTCGGCGATCTTCTTACTCATGATCGAGGAGGCGATCAGTGGGATCGCTTCGACGGTCCCCGTGATGTCGCGAAGCCCATACAGCTTTCCATCGGCCGGCGCGAGGCTGTTTCCCGCGGCGCAGATCACGGCACCCACCGACTCGAGCTGGGAGAAGAACTCTGCAGGCGACAGGGATGCCCGCCAACCGGGGATGCTCTCGAGCTTGTCGAGCGTGCCTCCCGTGTGGCCGAGCCCCCGGCCTGACAGTTGAGGCACCGCGACGCCAAAGGAGGCCACTAACGGCGCGAGCGGGAGCGTGATCTTGTCGCCGACTCCGCCGGTCGAGTGTTTGTCCGTGGTGCGCTTGCTCAGGCTCGAGAAGTCGAGGCGCTCCCCGCTGGCGACCATCGCCAGGGTGAGGTCGCGAATCTCTTCGCGTTCCATGCCGTTGAGGAAGATCGCCATGGTCATAGCCGACATCTGCTCGTCGGCAATGTAACCGCGGGTGTAGGCGTCGATCATCCAGTTGATCTGCGCCTCGGACAGGGTCGCGCGGTCACGCTTGGTGCGGATCAGGTCGACTACGTCGAATGGTTCAACCATGGCTAATCTTTCCGTCGAGTGATCCGAAGACAAGGCGTCCGCGCACGAAGACGGCGACGATCCGGTCTGCGGTGAGCTGCGCGATGTCGTTCCACGGTTTGCCGCGCACGATGACGAAGTCGGCTGCGGCCCCTTCGCGGATCCGACCGAGGTCGGGGCGCCCGATCGCGTCCGCCGCGAACGAGGTGGCCGACTGCAGGGCGCGCTCGGCTGTCCAGCCGAGCACCTCCGCCATCCTCCGCACCTCAGCGAGTTCATCGCCGAACTGCACGTGCCGGGCGTTCGCATCTGTGCCGAGCACGAAATCGACCCCCAGTTCTGCGGCCTGGCGCAGGAGCGCGTCGCGGCGTCCGACAAGTTCGGTCGCCTTCGTCGCCTGGGCGGTGGATGCGCCTGCGCCGGCGGCGATGGTCTCGTTGATGAGCAGCGTCGGGGCGACGGTCACACCCTGGGCAACGGCGCGAGCGGCAAGCTCGGGCGTGATCAGGGTCGCGTGCTCGATCGAGTCGACGCCTTCGTCGAGAGCGATTTCGATGCCTTCGGGCGTGTGCGCGTGAGCCGCAACCCTCATCCCGAGCGCATGCGCCTCGTCGACGATGGCCGCGATTTCTTCGCGGGTGTAGTTTCGCCAAGCGCTCTTGTCACCCACGGACAGCACCCCGCCGCTGGTTGCGATCTTGATGCCGTCTGCCCCGGCGCGAGCCCAATGTCGCACCAGGGCGCGACACGCAACCGGGCCGTCGGCCGTGGGTTTGCGAATGGGGAATGCGGGCGGGATGAACAGGTCGGCGTGCCCCGCAGTCATCCCCACCATCCCGAACGCGAGCACGCGCGGCCCGCTCACGATTCCGTCGGCGAGCGCCCGCGCGAGCGAGAACTGCACCTCGTCGGCCGAGAGGTCGCGCACTGTGGTGACCCCGGCAGCCAGCGCACGGTTGGCATTGGCGAGCCCGTGCAGCACCTGCTCCTCTGGGCGTGTGACGAGTGGCCACGTGAGGAAGTCGGGCGTGCCGGAGCCGGCGTAGCCGAGCAGGTGCACGTGGGTGTCGATCAGCCCAGGGATCACCGAATACTCGGGTACTTCGGCGTCGGATGGGCTGACGGACCGGATGATCGCGTCGCCCGCCTGCGGCTCCCAGCGCACCGAGGTGACACCGAGGTGTTCCGTGCCGTCCCAGGTGTCGAGGGTGAGAGACGTGACGGATTGCATCGAACGATTCTCCCATGATGCGCTCGGTAGAATTGGCCGATGACGGACAGGCTCGCGGCAGAAACCATCATCCTCGGCTCGACCGTGCTCACCTCGACGGAGCCTGGCCTCCCTGATTACCCCCGGCTCCGCGCCGAGAATTCGGCGGCCGGCGGCGTTGCGCACCTGCTCGAGAATCATGCGATCGGAATCGTCGGCGGCGAGATCGCGTGGGTCGTGCCCGCAGCAGAGGTATCGGACGCCGAGAAGCACTCGGCGGAGGTGATCGATGGCACCGGTCAGGTTGCGATTCCCGGCCTCATCAACTGCCACACCCACTCCGCGATGACGATGTTCCGCAACTCGGCGGAGGATGTTGTCACCTCGACCTGGTTCAACGACCACATCTGGCCGATGGAAGTGAACATGACCGCCCGCGACGTACGGCTGGGGACGCAGCTCGCGGTGGCGGAGATGCTGCTGGCGGGCGTGACGACGTTTGCTGACCACTACTTCGAGATGGAGCAGATTGCGGCAGTAGTGGAGGAGACCGGGGCGCGCGGTTTTCTTGCACAGACCTACTTCTCCTCGCAGGGGGAGGCGGGTATCCAGGCGGCAGCGGACTTCGCCGAAAAATGGAATGGCGCGGCAGGCGGCCGGGTCACGACGGCGATGGGTCCGCACGCGCCATATACAGTGAGCGACGCCGACCTGGTTACGACGGCCGGGCATGCGCGCCGCCTGGGCATCCGCACCCACATCCATACCTCGGAGAGTCCGGGCCAGACGACCTCGAGCCTGGAGCGACGTGGCGTCACTCCCGTCCAGGTGCTGCATGACACCGGAATCATCGAAACCGGTGTGCTCATCGCCCATGGTGCCGGCATCATCGAGGAGGACCTGCGGTGGCTTACCCCGTACTCCGACAGGGTCGCGGTCGCGTGCTGCGACAAGGTCTACCTGAAGCACGCTCAGTCCGGCACGACACCGGTGCGGATGCTGCACGATGCCGGCATCACGGTCGGGGTGGGTACGGATGGCCCCGGCAGCCACAACACGCTTGATGTGCTCGAGAGCATGCGCTTCCTGTCTCTTACCGAGAAGGACAGGCACAACGACGCGACCTGGCTCACCTCGCAGCACGCTCTCGATCTTGCGACTCGCCAGAGCGCCGCAGCCATCGGCCAGTCGGGCCGCCTCGGGGCGCTCCTGCCCGGCTATCGGGCCGACATCGCGCTCATCGACACCCGCGGCCCGCACATGCAGCCGATGCACGACCTCGCGGCGGCGCTTGTGCTGAGCGTTAAATCGAGCGATGTCTCGACGGTCCTCGTCGACGGCAGGGTCGTGGTTCGCGACCACAGGCTGACGACATTGGATGTCGAGCCGGCGATCGCGGAGCTGAACCGGCGCGTGCCCCAACTCCGCGACACCTCGCATGGTCGCCGTATCCAGGACTATGCGCCCTGATGCTGGGTCGCACAGTGATACGGGTCGCACAGTGATACGGGTCGCACAGTGAGCTGGGTCGCCCAGTGAGCTGGGTCGCACCGTGATGCGGGTCTCACCGTGATGCGGGCGGCCGATTCCGCGTGGACGGATGTCGCAGAGCACCTGGCGGGTTCCACCGGGCTTGCGATCCTGCCGTTCGGTGCGCTCGAGCAGCACGGGCCCCAGTTGCCGCTCGCAACCGACACCCTGACGGCTGAGCGTGTGGCGGAAACGCTGGCGGAGCGCTTCGACGCGCTGCTGCTGCCCGCTGTCGCGTATGGCGAGACCTGGAACAACGCGGGCTACCCCGGCACGCTGTCGCTGTCGCCCTCGACGGTTGTCGCGATCGCGCTCGACCTGGGCCACGCGCTGGCGAACTCGGGCGCTCGTGGTTTCGTCGTGGTGAATGGTGACTGGGGTAATCGGGCGCCCCTCGCGGCGGCTGCCGACCGCCTGAATCGCGAGGGGATCATCCCGGCCCTGGTGCTCGACTACCCGGGAATGGATGAGGCAATCGACCGGGTGCGCGAGAGCCGTGGCGCATTCACCGGACTGAACCACGCCGAGGAAGTGGAAACGTCGATCATCCTGGCGATCGCACCGCACCTCGTGCATCCTGAACGGTACGCGCCGACGTACCCCGATTTCCCGCCAGATTTCGGCGAGCGGCCGATGCAGCTGCACCCCTTTTCACCGAGCGGTGTTTTCGGCGACCCGACGAGCGCGACCGCGAGCAAGGGCCACCAGATTCTGGATGCCACGATCGAAGGATCGGCGAGACTGATCGTCGAATTCTCGGCCGGTCTTCCACCGCGTCGCGTCGGCCCGGCGCCCGCGTAGCCCGGCGCCCGCGTAGCCCTATGACTTCAGGTACGGGCGCCCGGCGGCGGCCGGCCCTCGAACCCGACCGACGACGCCCGCTACCGCGAAGATCGTGACGAGGTAGGGCAGCATCAGCAGGAAGTCGTTCGGAACCGGTGACCCGATGATCCCCGCGACGCTGCCGAGGTTCTCGGCGAACCCGAACAGCAGGGCGGCAAGCGTCACCCGCACCGGATCCCACCGGCCAAGGATGACCGCGGCGAGGGCGATATACCCGGCGCCGTTGGTCATGTCCTGGCTGAATCCACCCACCGATCCGATCGTGTAATAGGCCCCGCCGAGCCCTGCGACGGCCCCGGCCAGGGCGACGGTCCAGAGGCGCGTACGGCCCACGTTGATGCCGACGGTGTCGGCGGCCTGCGGATGCTCGCCGACAGCACGGACGCGAAGTCCCCAGCGCGTGCGGTACAGCCCGATGAAGATCGCGATGATCGCGATGTACATGATGTACACGATGATCGTCTGGCTGAACAGGAGGGGCCCGAGGATCGGGATGTCGTAGAGCAGCGGAATGTTGATGACCTTGAGCTGCGGTGGGTTGTTGAGCGCCGGATTCGGCACCAGCACCTGCTCGTAGAGGAAGGTGGTGAGGCCAAGGATGAGCACGTTGAGCACGATGCCCACGATGACCTGGTTGACGGCGTATTTGATTGAAAATGCACCGAGCACGAGCGACACCAGCACGCCCGCGACCATTGCCGCGATGATTCCGGCGAACACGTTCTGCGTGATTGAGGCGACGATGGCCGAGAGGAACGCACCGAACAGAAGCTGAGCTTCAATCGCGACGTTTGTGACGCCGACCCTTTCCGAGATCACACCGCCGAGACCGCCGAAGATGAGGGGCGCGCTGAGCCCGAGCGCGCCGACGAGCAGGTCGGTCACGTTGAGCGTGTGGCCGGTGTCGGTGTCGGTCCAAACCAGGAACCCGAACACGACGACCACAGCGAAGACGACGACCAGCCAGAGGGGAACCTTGCGCCGGGAGGCCGCAAGCAGGAACGCGAGGATCGCGATCAGGACGGCCAGGATCGACACGATGATCTCGGTTGCGTGCCCGGGCAGCACCGCGGGAGTGATCTGGACAGCATCACGCGCCTGCTCGCTGAATCCCAGGGTGGCGCTCCCTCCGCGACCGAAGGGCACGAGCAGGATGAACAGCAACACGGCGAAGACTCCGAGGATGATGGGAGCTTTCCAACTGCGCTTCAGCAGGATGACCGGCGAACTGGCCTCGACTGTGGTCTCGACAGTGCTCATTTTGCGGCCACTACTTTCTCGCTAGTCGGGGCGCTGCGCCGTGGCTTAGCCGGGGGCCGCACGCGAGCGGTGGGGGACGGAAGGTGGAAGATGGCTCGCACGAGCGGCGGGGCAGCAAGGAAGAGCACGATCACCGACTGGATGACCGGGACGATGTTGGGGTCGACCTGCTGGTCGGCCTGGATTGTGTAGCTTCCAGCCTGCAGCACACCGAACAGGATGCCAGCCCCGAAAACTCCCCAGGGCCGCGATCGACCGAGGAGGGCCACCGTGATGGCGCTGAATCCGATGCCCGCATCGATGCTGCTGCCGAAGCCTGTCACCCCGGACGGATTGCCGAGCGCCTGGTAGGCGCCAGCGATGCCCACGAGGACTCCCGAAATGATCATGACGTAGATGTACATGCGATTGATGCGGATGCCCGCGATGCGCGCGGCTCGCGGGTTCTCGCCGACGGCACGGAATTTGAACCCGAGGCTCGAACGCGACAGAAGCCACCAGCAGTACACGGTCGCAGCGATCGCGAGCAGGAATCCGAAGTCGATCGCGTAGTTCGACCCGAGGAGCGGGAACAGCAGGGCTGACTTCTGGGCGGCGGGCGTCTGCGGGTTCTGTGAGCCCGGTGCACGCAGTACGGGGGTGTGCAGGAAGTAGTCCAGCAGGTAGAAGGCGATGTAGTTGAGCATGATGGTCACGATCACCTCGTGGGCTCCCGTGCGCGCCTTCAGCACCCCGACGATGCCGGCCCAGATCGCGGCTCCGACGAGCGCCGCCAGCACTGCCACGATCATGTGGATGCCGAACGGAAGCGTCCATGCGAAGGACACGTAGCCAGCCAGTGCCGCGGCGACCAGCACCTGCCCCTGCCCACCGATGTTGAAGACGCCCGACCGGAAACCGACGGCGATTCCGAGCCCCGCCGCGATGAGTGGAGTCGCATACCCGAGGCTCCCGGCGCCGCCATCGCCGCCCAGGATCGACTGGATGCCTGTCGCGAAGTTGGGCGCCTCGAAGTTGTAGACCCCACCCCGGAAAATCGCGACATACCCACCCGAGACCGACTGCCAGATTGCGATCAGGGTGTCGCTCGGACGGGAGAAGAAGTAGTGGGAGTCGGTCTGGACGGTCGAGTTGGTTGCGGCCATCAGGATCGCTCCCGCGACGAGCGCCAGCACCACGGACAACAGGGTCAGCACGACTCCGCCACTGAAGATCTCGCGCAGCACCCGGTTCGCACCGGGTTCCTGAAGCGGCTCGGTGCGTCCGACGGCAAGCTCCGCGCTCTCGGTTCCGGTGTCGCCAACCGGCACCGTCGCCGCTATTTCCTCGCTCACGCTGCAACCTCCGCGTCGGCGGGGAGTTCGCCCGCCATCATCAGTCCAAGGGTCTCGCGCGAGGTATCCCCGCGCACGATACCCACGATTTTGCCTCGATACATCACCGCGATTCGATCCGCGAGGGCTGTGACCTCGTCGAGTTCGGTTGACACCACGATCACGGGGATACCCGAATCACGTGTCGCGACGATTCGTTCGTGCACGAATTCGATCGACCCGACATCGAGTCCACGGGTGGGCTGGGCCGCAACCAGGAGCCGGAGCTTCCGCGAGAGCTCTCGCGCCAGCACGACCTTCTGCTGGTTACCTCCGGAGAGCCTCCCGACCAGCGTTCCGATGCCCTGGGTGCGCACGTCGAATTCGGAGACCTTCTCTCGCGCGAAGTCGTTCAGGTACTGCAACTGGAGACTGCCGCCTTTGACGAAGGGCGCGCCATCCGCCCGGTCGAGCATGAGATTCTCCGCGATGGTGAATTCGGAGACGAGCGCGTCTTCCTGTCGATCCTCCGGCACGAATCCCACCCCGGCCGCGAGCACCTTGGCGATCGGCAGGTTTCGCAGGCTTTTTCCGTCGAGTTCGATCGAGCCTGTGACACGTTCCTGGACGCCAAGCAAAGCTTCGGTGAGTTCCGTCTGTCCGTTGCCCTGAACGCCCGCGATCGCCAGGATCTCGCCTGCTCGCACCTCGAAGCTGACATGGTCGACGACGGCGATCCCGTGGGCGTCGATGACGCTGAGGTCGGAGACCACCAGGGCATGTTCGCCCGACGTCGAAGCGGATTTGGTGACCGTCAGCTCGACCGAGCGGCCAACCATGAGGGAAGCCAGTTCGGCGTTCGTCGCCGTCGGCTCGGCCTCGCCGACAACCTTGCCGAGACGCATGACCGTGATGCGATCGGCGACCTCGCGCACCTCGCGCAGCTTGTGGGTGATGAACACGATCGCGGTTCCGCCGTCACGCAACTGCCTCATGATCGCCATGAGTTCGTCCGTCTCCTGTGGGGTGAGCACCGCCGTGGGTTCGTCGAAGACGAGCACTTTGGCGTCCCGGGAGAGAGCCTTGATGATTTCGACCCGCTGCTGCACACCGACGGGCAGGTCTTCGACGAGGGCATCCGGGTCGACATCGAAGCCGAATCGTGCGGAGATCTCGCGCACCTTCGCCCGTGCCGCGGGCAGGTCGAGGAAGCCGAGCCTGGATTGCTCGTGCCCGAGCATCACGTTCTCGGCGACCGAGAACACGGGGATGAGCATGAAATGCTGGTGAACCATCCCGATGCCGGAGCGCATCGCATCCCCCGGCCCGGCGAACTGTTGGGGAACGTCGTCGAGCAGGATTTCGCCTGAGTCAGCCTGGTAGAGGCCGTAGAGGATGTTCATGAGCGTCGACTTGCCGGCCCCGTTCTCGCCCAGCAGGCAGTGGATCTCTCCGGGTGCGACTGCGAGGTTGATGTGGTCGTTGGCGACGAGGGCGCCGAAGGTCTTCGTGATTCCGCGCAGTTCGAGTTTCATGCGATGGGTTTCTTCCGGATCCAAAGGTAATGACCGCGACCGGTCGGGATGCACGATACGGGACTGGCCCGCACCATGCATCCCAACCGGTCACGGTCGGGAAAACGGTGGTACGTGTTACAGCTTGACCGGGGTTGCGACGGTGATGCTGCCGTCCTCGATCCCGGACTGGATCTTTGCCAGCTCAGCGGTCAGACCGCTGGGGAGCTTCGACGCGTAGTCGTGGAACGGGGAGATTCCGACGCCGTTGTTCTTCAGGTCACCGACGTACGTCGTGTTGTCGAACGTCTTGGCCGATGCGCTCTGCTCGACAGCGACCGTGGCGGACGTGTCGACACGCTTCAGGATCGAGACGAGGAACAGCGACGCGTACTTCGGGTCGGACAGCGCGATGTCAGCATCCACGCCCTCGAGCACAGCGGAACTGCCCGAGGAGGTGATGGCGGCCGCGGCGCCCTGGTAGAGCGAGCCGGCGACGGGGACGATGACGTCAGCCTTCTGGTCCAGGAAGTTCTGGGTAACCGTCTTGGCTGCGTTCTGGTCGGTGAAGTTGCCGATGAACGTGCCCTTCTGGGTCGATTCATCCCACCCGAGGACCTGAACGTTCTTGCCCTTTTGCTGGTTGTAGTACGCGACGCCGTCGGCGAAGCCGTCCATGTAGATGGTCACCGACGGGTATTCAGCTCCACCCCAGGTCGCGACGACGCCGGTCTTGCTGTAGGCAGCCGCGACATAGCCACCGAGGAATGCTGCTTCGTCTGTCTTGAAGACGATGTCCTTGACGTTCGGTGCGGTGATCGAGTTGTCGTCGATCATGGCGAAGTCGGTCTTCGGGTTCTTGGCTGCTGCGGCCTTCACCGTGGCGACGAAGTTGAAGCCGGGGGCAACGATGATGTTGCACTTCTCACTGATGAGGCTGGCGATGGCCGGGGCGTAGTCGTCGGAACTCGTCGACTGCACCTTCTTGTAGCTCGAGCCGATCTTGTTGGCCGCCGTGATGACCCCGTCGAGTGCGAGCTGGTTGAACGAGTGGTCGCTGAATCCGCCGGTGTCACCGACAACGCAGGGGAGGTAGGTCGACTTCGCGGTGGTGGCGCTGGAGCTCGGCGCAGCCGAACAGCCGGCGAGCAACGCGACACTGCTGGCTGCGGCAAGGACGCCGAGCGCGATCTTCTTGGATGTGATTGGCAATGTGATTCCTTCAAAGTGGAGTGCATGACCTGGGACAAGGCATGCGTGGAATGTTGATTCAGGTTACCGACAGCGCGAGATATCGCCACCGTCGTTTGGTCGTCCCGCGCGGATGGTTACAAATCCGGTACTGCTCCGAAATGTGAACGAAATGATTTCCTGGGCCGACGAGCTTTAGTTGACGAATACCTCCATTCCACGCAGCTTTAGTGCGCCGATTCGCGATTCCGTGCCGCAAACTCGTCGAGTTGCCGGGGGCCGAACGCATCCGGAATGACCTCGTCGATGGTGCGGATCCCCGACACGGTCTCAAGCAGCATGCCTTCGACGGAGTGTTCGTACAGCAGCTGCCGGCAGCGCCCGCACGGCATCAGCGTGCCGGCGTTCCCGTCGACGCAGGTGAAGGCGACCAGGCGACCACCACCGGTCATGTGCAGGCTGGACACCAGGGCGCACTCTGCGCACAGGGTGAGTCCGTACGAAGCGTTCTCGACGTTGCATCCCGAGATGATGCGCCCGTCGTCGACGAGAGCTGCCGCACCGACGGGAAACGACGAGTAGGGCACATAGGCGTGGCGCATGGCCTCTACCGCCGCCGTGCGCAGCGCCGGCCAGTCGATGCGGTGGCCTGCGTCTTCGCTCATGCGACTGATACTAAGTGGGTGCCGGGGCTCGGGCTAGAGCACCTCGTTGCGTCCGGACAATTTAAGTGCGTCGACCACTGCCTTCACGCGTTGGGCGTTCGCGGTAGTCGTGACCAGGAGTGCATCCTCGGTGTCGACGACGACGATATCGGTCACCCCGATGAGCGAGATGAGCCTCTTGCCCTGGCTGATGACCACGCCGGTCGAGGAGTCGGCCAGCACTCGCGCGTCTTCGCCGAGGATCGCCAGGTCGGACTTGCGGCCCCCGGCGTGCAGCTTCGCGATCGATGCGAAATCGCCCACGTCGTCCCAGTCGAAGTCGCCGGGAATCACCACCACGCGGCCCGCCGCGGCGGCGGGCTCGGCAACCGCATAGTCGATGGCAACCTTTTTCAGGGTCGGCCAGACCCGGTCGACCACGGCTCCCCGGGTCGGCGTATCCCAGGAGGCAGCCAATTGGAGCAAGCCGTCGAGGAGCTCCGGCTCGGTCTCGCCGAGCTGCGCCAGCAGTACGTCCGCCCGCGCGATGAACATGCTCGCGTTCCAGAGGTAGCTGCCCTCGTCGAGGTACGATTTCGCGGTCTCGAGGCCCGGCTTCTCGACGAACCGGTCGACCATTCGTGCGCTCGGCGCACCAGGGATTTCGTGCGGCGCGCCGAAGTGGATGTACCCGAACCCGGTTGCGGGTTCGGTCGGAGTGATGCCGATGAGCGAGATATAGCCCGCGTTGGCCACCGAGACGGCCTCGGTGACCGCCTTGGCGAACTTCTTCTGCTTGCCGATCACGTGGTCTGCGGCGAAGGACCCGATGATGACGTCGGGTTCGCGTCGAACCAGGATGGCCGCGGCGAGACCGATGGCCGCCGACGAGTCGCGCGGTTCGCTTTCGAGCACCACGTTGGGGTCGCGAAGCTCAGGAAGCTGGGCCTCGACGGCCGCGCGATGCGCCCGGCCGGTCACCACCATGATGCGCTGGTCGCCCGACAGGGGAGCCAGTCGATCCCAGGTGTCGCGGAGCAGGGTCTGGCCCGATCCGGTGAGGTCGTGCAGGAACTTGGGCGCATCAGCCCTCGACAGCGGCCACAGGCGCGAGCCGACTCCCCCTGCCGGAATAACGCTGTAAAAATGCTCGAGCCCCGGCGACGTCATGCGACCACCCTAGACGTAATGCACCATTCACCTGCTGGCAATTCACAGGCCGTACGGTTGCGAGCATGCGCGTTCTCGTTGTGTCCGAGAGCTTCTTACCAACAGTCAATGGGGTAACCAACAGCGTGTGCAAGGTGCTCGATCACCTGGCATTGCGTGGCCATGACGCCCACGTCATGGTGCCGTCCTGCGGCGCACCGCCGTCCTATGCGGGCTTCACGGTCGAACAGATCGCCAGCCTGCCCTACCGGCAGTTCCCGGTGGGACTTCCCGGCCTGCACGTACAGCGCATCATCGAAGAGTTCGGCCCGGACGTCATTCACGTCGCCTCGCCGTTCCTGCTCGGGGCCGAAGCCATCGCGGCAGGCCGCCGGCTGGGTATCCCGACGGTTGCCATCTTCCAGACGGATGTCGCCGGCTACGCACGACGCAACCACCTCGCGGCTCTCGAGGCGCTTGCGTGGCGAATAATGAAGCGCATCCATCGGGACGCGACCGTGACTCTCGTGCCGTCCTCGGCCACGATGGCCGATTTGCGGATGGCAGGGCTGAAGCGATTGAAACGCTGGGGTCGGGGCGTCGACCTGGCCACGTACCATCCTCGCAACCGCTCGACGAGCGAAACGAAGCGGCTGCGCAAAGAACTGTCACCGCAGGGCGAGGTCGTGGTCGGCTACGTCGGACGGCTCGCGCCGGAGAAGCAGGTCGAACGGATGGCCGCCCTGCGCGGGATCCCTGGCATCAGGCTGGCCGTCGTCGGCGACGGGCCGAGCATGCTCGCGCTGCGCAGGAAACTTGACGGCATGCCTGTGAGCTTCCTCGGCCAGCTCTCGGGGCCCAGTCTCGCCGCCGCCTACGCGAGCTTCGACGTTTTCCTTCACACGGGAGAGGAGGAGACCTTCGGCCAAACCGTGCAGGAGGCGCACGCCAGCGGTCTCCCCGTGGTGGCACCACGCGCGGGCGGACCCATCGACCTGGTGAGCGACGGCGTCAACGGCTTTCTCTACTCGCCGGGCAACTCGACCGAACTCCGCCGCACGGTGGAACTGCTCGCCCGCGACCCTGCACTGCGCGCCCGGATGGGTGAGGCTGGTCGCCGGGGGGTGCTCGGTCGCGACTGGGCATCGACCTGTGACGAACTACTGGGGCATTACTCCCGGGTGATAAGAACCGCGGAAATTAAGTCCCACCGAAGAAGTCTCTCGAAGTCGAGATAACGCGGGTCGCCCGTGGCAGCGAGTGCCGCAGGCGCGGAATACACTGGAAGAGTTCGTTGCAGTGCTTTCCAACCCAAGCCAAGGAGGGTGTCCCGTGCCTGAGAATTCGGCCGGTACCCTGGCGCCACCGCCGGCAGCCAAGCTCAATATCAAGCCACCCCGCATTGCTGGCACCCTGTACCGGGGCCGCGAGGGCATGTGGTCGTGGGTGCTGCATCGCATCACCGGCATCGCGATCTACTTCTTCCTGCTGGTGCACATCCTTGACACGTCCATCGTGCGCATCTCACCGCAGGCCTACAACGGTGTCATCGAGCAGTACAAGACGCCCATCATGGGCCTGGGTGAACTGGCCCTGGTGATCGCGATCGGCTACCACGCACTCAACGGGCTGCGGATCATCCTGATCGACTTCTGGAGCGTCGGCGCCCGCCACCAGCGACTGATGTTCGTCATCGTGATCCTGCTGTGGATCGTCCTGATCGCAGGATTCGCGCCCACGCAGATCCACAACATCATCCTCGAGGCGCAGGGACACGCATCCGCATCATGACGACTGAGACCATTCCCGCACCGCGGTCGGCCTACACGCCGCCGAAGAAGCGTCGTGTCAACTGGGAAAAGTGGGGCTGGCTGTACATGCGCATCAGCGGCCTGTTCCTGGTCGTCCTGATCTTCGGCCACCTCTTCGTGAACCTCGTCGCCGGCAACGGCGTGCGCGCCATCGACTTCGCCTTCGTCGCCGGAAAGCTCGCGGATCCGTTCTGGGTGGTGTGGGACACCCTTCTGCTGTGGCTCGCCCTCATCCACGGTGCTAACGGCATGCGCACCATCACCAACGACTATGCCCACAACCGCACCCTGCGGCGGCTCATCCTGCTCGCGATCCTCGTTTCGACCGTCATTCTCCTTGTTCTTGGGACCCTTGTGATCTATACGTTCGACCCCTGTCCAGCCAACGCCGCCGCAGGCACCCTGCCCAGCTTCTGCCCGGTCAAGTAATGGCGCAGGCACGCAGGCCTGCCGGGGCAACACCCGCGGCAGAGATGATTCCGGATGGCACGATTATCGACGGCGTGCACTATCACCAGCACGAGATCGTGATCGTCGGCGCTGGTGGTGCCGGTATGCGGGCGGCCATCGAGGCGGGCCCGAACGCGAACACCGCAGTCATCTCGAAGCTGTACCCCACGCGGTCGCACACCGGCGCCGCACAGGGCGGCATGGCCGCCGCGCTGGCCAATGTCGAGGAAGACAACTGGGAGTGGCACACCTACGACACGGTCAAGGGCGGTGACTACCTGGTCGACCAGGATGCCGCCGAGATCCTCGCCAAAGAAGCGATCGACGCCGTACTCGACCTCGAAAACATGGGCCTCCCGTTCAACCGCACGCCGGAGGGCAAGATCGACCAGCGTCGCTTCGGGGGCCACACCCGCGAACACGGTGCCGCCCCCGTTCGCCGTGCCTGTTACGCCGCCGACCGCACCGGACACATGATCCTGCAAACCCTGTTCCAGAACTGTGTGCGCCTCGGCATCAACTTCTTCAACGAGTACTACGTGCTCGACATGGTGATGTCCGAGGTCAAGGGCAAGCAGGTGCCGTCGGGCGTCGTCGCCTACGAGCTCGCGACCGGCGACCTGCACGTGTTCCAGGGCAAGGCGATCATCTTCGCTACGGGCGGCTTTGGCAAGATCTTCAAGACCACCTCCAATGCCCACACACTCACGGGCGACGGGGTCGGAATCATCTGGCGCAAGGGGCTGCCGCTCGAGGACATGGAATTCTTCCAGTTCCACCCGACCGGTCTCGCCGGACTGGGCATCCTGCTGTCCGAGGCGGCTCGCGGCGAGGGAGCAATCCTTCGCAACGCCAGCGGCGAGCGCTTCATGGAGCGCTATACCCCCACACTCAAAGACCTCGCCCCGCGTGACATTGTCGCCCGGTCGATGGCGCTCGAGATTCGCGAAGGCCGCGGTGCCGGCCCGAACAAGGACTACCTCTACCTCGACATCACCCACCTCGAGCCAGCCGTCATCGACGAGAAGCTGCCCGACATCACCGAATTCGCGCGCACCTACCTCGGTGTCGAGCCATACACCGAGCCCGTACCTGTGCTGCCGACCGCCCACTACGCCATGGGCGGCATCCCGACCAACAACAACGCCGAGGTGCTCCGGAACAACACCGAAACGGTTCCCGGGCTCTATGCGGCCGGCGAGTGCGCGTGCGTGAGTGTGCACGGCTCCAACCGCCTCGGCACGAATTCCCTGCTCGACATCAACGTGTTCGGCAAGCGTGCAGGCCAGAACGCGTCGAAGTACGTGAAGACCGCAGAATGGGTTCCCCTCCCCGCAAACCCGGCCCAGGGCATCCGCGACCTGCTCGACTCCGTGCGCGCCGGCGACGGAACCGAGCGAATCGCGGCGATCCGCAAAGAGCTCCAGGACTCGATGGACCGCAACGCGCAGATCTTCCGCACCGAGGAGAGCCTCAAAGAGGTCACAGAGCTCATCGAGACCCTGCGGGCGCGGTACAAGAACATTCGCATCCAGGACAAGGGCAAGCGGTACAACACCGATCTGCTCGAGGCCGTCGAGCTGGGCTTCCTGCTCGACCTGGCCGAGGTGCTCGTCTACTCGGCACGCTCGCGCCACGAGTCGCGCGGTGGCCACATGCGCGAGGACTACCCGAAGCGTGACGATGAGAAGTTCCTCGTGCACACTATGGCGTACCGAACGGGCGACCCCGAATCCGCGGAGGCCGGCGACCACATCACTCTCGACTGGAAACCTGTCGTGATCACGAATTACCCACCGATGGAACGAAAGTACTGATGAAGGGCGCCAAGTAATCGATGAGCACCGCAACCGCAGAGGGCGCCTCCGCTCCGATCGCCGAAGTTCCCAGCTTTAGCGTCACCCTGATCGTGCGTCGTTACGACCCGGATGTCGACAAGGAACCGTACTGGCAGGATTTCGACCTCGAGATGCACGGCACAGACCGCGTTCTCGATGCTCTTCACAAGATCAAGTGGGAACAGGATGGTTCCCTGTCGTTCCGTCGGAGCTGCGCGCACGGCGTCTGCGGCTCTGACGCGATGCGGATCAACGGCCGCAATCGCCTCGCCTGCAAGACCCTGCTGAAGGATCTCGACATTTCGAAGCCCATCTATGTGGAAGCGATCAAGGGCCTGCCGCTCGAGAAAGACCTCATCGTCGACATGGACCCGTTCTTCGAATCTTTCAAGGCGGTTCAGCCGTTCCTCATTGCTTCATCGAAGCCCGAAAAGGAGCGCCTGCAGTCGCCCGTGCAGCGCGAGCGGTTCGACGAGACCACCAAATGCATCCTGTGTGCCGCCTGCACCTCGAGCTGCCCGGTGTTCTGGACGGACGGCCAGTACTTTGGTCCTGCAGCGATCGTCAACGCGCACCGGTTCATCTTCGACTCGCGCGATGAGGGCGCCCAGGTTCGGCTCGACATCCTCAATGACAAAGAGGGCGTGTGGCGCTGCCGCACCACTTTCAACTGCACGGATGCCTGCCCCCGCGGCATCGAGGTCACCAAGGCGATCTCCGAGGTCAAGCAGGCGATCATCCGCAACAACCCCGAACGCGTCGACATCGCGCTCTAGCTGTATCCCGCTCCGGTTGCAGCGCCGCCCCGCCGCGACCCTGGGCGGCCGCGGCGGGGTTATTGCTCGATCCACGGCGCCATGGAACGAGGAGCGCGCTGCGTTCGAGCAGGGCTCCTATCCAAGAGACTGGGTCCCCGCCGCCCTGTGACGCGGCCGCGGAAGATTCAGGGCAGAAAAGATCCAGCTCAGCAAAGAACTAACCCCGGGAAGATCTAACCCAGCAGGTGGATGACGATCCCTGCCGGGCCACCATCGACTGTGAGCGGCAGCGGGATCGACAGTCCGAGCAGGGTCACCTTCTGCGAAACGTCGAGGCTCGTAACCCCGCTTGGCAAAGCATTGATCTGCACAGACCAGCGTCCGTCGGCCGCGACGGTCTGCGTCGCATACACAACCCCTCCGGCCTGCACCGCGACCGTGGCACCGGGTGTTCCCGTTCCGCTGAGACTCACGACCACCGTCGCCGGCGCACCACCGGGAGCAGCCTGCCCCGACGGGGATGCGCCGGGTGTCAGCGATCGGAGCAGCGGATCCACGAGTGTACCCGTCACCCCACCCACCACAGTTCCCACCGGGTTGCCCAGCGACCCGCCCACGCCCTGGAGGGTGCCGGTGAGTGGGGCCCCGAGCGCCCTCGAAATGCCCTCGGTGCCGGCGGAGCTGCCCGGCGCGAGCAGGTCGCCGAGGTGCACGGGCGGCACCGGGGTCGTGCGTGCGGCAGCCGAGGAAACCGAGGTCGAGCCGTTCCCCGGGGTGGCGCCGGCACCGCTGAGACCCAGCGCGACGCCACCGCCGATCGCTGCAGCGACGGCAACGGAACCGATCAGCGCGCTCACGCCCGTTGCTGCGCCCATCGACAAGGCAGACGTGACAGCGGGAGCGAACGCGGCCGGAGCGAACGCGGCCGGAGCAGCCAGCGTGGTGAATGACGCCGGGACTGCGGGAAGCACCGAGACCGACGCGGCGGTAGTGGCCGCCGCCGCTGCCTGGTGGGTAAGACTGGCCAGGAGGATGCCGCCGACTCCGGCTCCCAGCATGACCGGGAGCAACACCATCGCCAGGTGCGAACCGACTTCGTCGACTTCCTCACTGACGATCGCGCACTTCGCGCAGCCCGCCAGATGTGCACTCAATTTCTCGTGCTCGCGCTCGGTGAGGCTGTGCCGGGCATTCTCACCCAGTCGTGCGATTGCCCACCGGCAGGCTTCCGAGACTCCGGGATCAGAGACGTGGGCCTGCAGCCAGGCTTTGCGCAAACCCTCGCGGGCACGGTAGCTGAGTGCAGCAACGCCGTTGGCGCTCATTCCGAGAATCGGAGCCACCTCGTGCGGATCGAGCCCCTCGACCTCGGTGTACCAGAGCACGGACTGCCAGCGCTCCGGCAGCGAGCGGAATGCGCGAGCGGTGAGCGTCCGATCGAGCGCAACAGCCACCGGATCCTCAATCGTGTCCGGGTCCTCGAAGTCGGCGATATCGTCGACCTGGACGTCGCGCGCCTTCGCCCCCCACGTCGACGCGAGGTTGCGGATGGTGGTGTACAGGTAGGGCCGGAACGCCCCGGTCGGGCCGCCGCCCGCAAGAACCCGCTGGTAGATGCGCGTGTAGGCCTCAGAGACGAGGTCGTCCGCGTCGATCGACGAGGTGAACTGGCGGGCAACGCGTGCACCCGACCGGTAATGACGGCGCCACAACTCCGCGAACGCGCCCTGGTCCCCCGACCTCGCGTTCGCAATCAATTCTTCGTCTGAGGTTATTGGCCTCGTGCCAGTGTCGCCCATCCCCCTGATCAACTCCGATCGAACCATTCCATTGTCCCTCGTGTCGTGGTGATTCGCATGAGAGCTTCAGCAAGAGAGACTCGGGCACCGCTCGGCTATGACGCGGTTTCCCGGCCAATTTCTCCAGGCTGCACACGGTTCTTCTCCAGGCTGCACAGGGTTCTCCAGGTTGCACAAGGGTTATCGGCGCGCAAGCCCGCGCGTGCGCCGATTCGTGCTGGCTAGGGTTGGTAAGTGGCCACAGCAAAGACCAGGAAGCCCGGAAGGCTCGCCCCCCAGATCGCGTGGGCCAGACAGCTCTTCATCGTGCGCGTCATCCTCTATTACTCGAAAGCGCAGGGACCGTTGCTGGCGAGCGGGCTCGCCTACCAGGCCATTTTCGCGGTCTTCGCGGCCGTGTGGGTCGGCTTCTCGATCGTTGGTCTCATTGTGGCGGGCAACCACGATCTTCAGGAGCCGCTGGTCCACCTGCTCGCGAATGCGGTGCCGGGGCTCATCAAGGTGAATGGCTCATCGTCGGGCGCGATCGACCCCCAAACACTGCTGAGTGCGCGCACCTTCACCCTCTCCGGCACCATCGCCCTGGTTGGCGTCCTGGTCACCGCGCTCAGCTGGCTCTCCTCGGCGCGGACGGCGATCCGCATCCTGTTCGGTCTTCCGCAAGCGAAGACGAATTTCGTTCTGCTCAAGCTGCGCGACCTTGCCGTTGGCCTGGGGCTCGCGGTCGCGCTGATCATCTCCGCGGCTCTCTCGGTGGCGGGCTCGGCACTGACGACCGTACTGCTTCCGTTCATCGGTGTCTCCTCTGGTTCGTTCGTTGGCGGCGCGCTCGGACGGCTCGTGACCCTGGCCGTCATGTTCGTGCTCGACGCCGTCACCCTCGGTGGATTCTTCAGCATCATGGCGGGCGTGCGGATCCCCTTCCGCCGCCTGGTCGGGGGATCGCTTGTCGGCGCGCTCGCACTCGGCATCCTCAAAGTGCTGGGCGGAAGCCTGCTCGGCGTTTCGAAGAACAATCCCCTGCTCGCATCCTTCGCCGTCATCCTTGGCCTGCTGATCTTCTTCAACTTCGCCTGCCAGGTGATCCTCATCGCTGCCGCGTGGGTCAAGGTCGCGATGACAGACCGCGGGCTGCCAATGGATGCCGCGGCGGAGGCAGCACGGCTGGAGCAGGAGCGCAACGACCTGGAGGCGGCCAAGGCCGCTGAGCCCCGCGGCCTGGAGGGATTCCTGGCTCGTCGCCGACGGAGGCGTGTCGGAGCCGCTCGCTAAACTTGGCGCATGGCCAGGCCCCTTCGTATCGCGACCATCAACACCAACGGCGTCCGGGCGGCCTTCCGCCGCGGAATGGCAACCTGGCTCGACGGGCGCGGGATCGACATCCTCGCGATCCAGGAGGTTCGCGCGTCGACGAAAGACCTTGAGGAGCTTCTCGGGGCGGAATGGGACATCCTGCACGACCCGGCGACCGCGAAGGGACGCGCCGGTGTGGCGATCGCCTCCCGATCCAAGGCCAGCATCCATCGCGTCACCCTCGGTCCCGATGACTTCGACAGCGCCGGGCGCTGGCTGGAGGCCGACTACGAGGTGGGCGACAAGATCGTGACCGTAGTGTCGACCTATGTGCACTCGGGTGAGGCAGAAACGCCCAAGCAGGTGGAGAAATACCGGTTCCTCGACGCCATGGAAGCCCGCATGCCTGAGCTCGCCGCCGACGGCAAGTACGCCGTGATCCTTGGCGACCTGAACGTTGCACACCGCAAGCTCGACATCCGAAACTGGCGAGGCAACCAGAAGGCGGCCGGGTTCCTACCCGAGGAACGCGCCTACTGGGATCGTTTCGTCGGGGCCGAAGGCGACACAGACTACAACGGCGGCGCGGGTCTCGGCTGGGTTGACATCGGCCGAAAGTGGGCCGGGGAGGTCGACGGCCCGTACACCTGGTGGAGCTGGCGGGGCCAGGCCTTCGCCAACGACACCGGATGGCGCATCGACTACCAGCTCGCATCGCCCGCGCTCGCGGCAACAGTGACGAGCTACCAGGTCGACAAGGCGGCGACCTACGAGGAGCGATTCAGCGACCACACCCCGGTCGTGGTCGACTACGCCCTCTAGACCCCGCCTATTGCTGAAAGACTTGGACCATGAGCACCAAACCGCGATTGTTCTCTGGCATGCAGCCCTCTGCCGACTCGTTGCAGATCGGCAACTACATCGGTGCCCTGCTGCAGTGGCGAGAGATGCAGGACACCAATGAAGCCATCTTCTGCGTCGTCGACCTGCATGCGCTGACCGTCCCCCAAGACCCCAAGCTGCTCGCCGAGCAGACGCGCAAGACGGCAGCCCAGTACATCGCGGCCGGAATCGACCCGCAAAAGTCCATCCTGTTCGTGCAGTCGCACGTGCCGGCGCATCCGCAACTCGCCTGGATCCTGAACACGATCACCGGCTTCGGTGAGGCCAGCCGCATGACCCAGTTCAAAGACAAGGCGGCGAAGACCGGCACAGACTCGGCCTCGGTGGGCCTGTTCGCCTACCCGATGCTGATGGCAGCGGACATCCTGCTCTACGACTCCGTGGTGGTACCGGTCGGCGACGACCAGAAACAGCATGTCGAGCTCACGCGCGACCTTGCGACCCGGTTCAATTCACGGTTCGGCGAAACTTTCGTCGTGCCCGAAGCCGTCATCATGAAAGAGACGGCCCGCATCTACGACCTGCAGAATCCCACGTCGAAGATGAGCAAATCCGCCGCCTCCGACAACGGTGTGGTCTGGATGCTGGACGAGCCGAGCAAAACGGCGAAGAAGTTCAAGTCAGCGGTCACCGACGACGAGCGGGAGATTCGGTTCGACCGTGCCGCCAAACCGGGTGTCTCCAACCTGCTGACCATCCTTTCGGCCTTCACGGGCACTGCGGTGGAAGCGCTCGAGGTGGAGTTGCGCGGCAAGGGGTACGGCGACCTCAAGTCCACGGTCGCGGATGCGGTGGTCGCCACCTTCGAACCGATGCGCGCCCGCGCGCTCGAGTTGCTCGCAGACCCGGCCGAGCTCGACCGCATCCTGGGAGCCAACGCCCAGCGCGCCATCGAGATCGCGCAGCCCAAACTCGAACTCGCGTACGAACGCATCGGTCTCCTGCACCGGCCATGAAGCCGGTGACGCTCCGCACGAAACGCCTGCTGCTCGACCAGCCCACCCTCGTTGACGTTGACGTGGTCACCGAGTACTGCCAGGATCCGGTGTTCGAACAGTTCATGCTGACACCGTGGCCGTACCAGCGACACAACGCCGAAGTATTTCTCGGAACAGTGGTCCCGTCCGGCTGGGAGGACGACACCGAATACACCTGGGCGCTTCGGAGGGAAGGCGAACTGCTCGGGCTCATCGGCTACCGCACCAGATCCAGCGACCTCGGGTTCTGGCTGGGCGCTCCACATCGCGGCCAGGGCCTCATGCCGGAGGCGCTTGCTGCTGTTGCGGACTTCGCCTTCGAGCAGGCCGGGCGAGCGATCCTCTGGGAGTGCGTGCCTGGCAACGTCGCGTCCGCATCGGTCGCTCGTTCGAGCGGTTTCACCTGGCTGGGCGAAGGGCCCTCGCTGTACCCCGATCGTCGGGGCCAGAAGTTCGTCGCGTGGCAGGCCCGTCTCTCGCCGACCGATTCGCGGGAGCCGAAACCTGGATGGCCCGCGCTGTGAACGGTGTCGTGCTGTGATTAGCGTCGTACTCTTCGACCTCGACGACACCCTCTTCGCCCATCGTCGAGCGGTCGAGACCGGCGTGGTCGCACACCTGAAATCCAGGGGCCTGGCGGGCGACCCGTCCGGCCACGCCGCAGAGGCCGCGCGCTGGAGTGCCCTTGAGGAGAAGCACTACTCGAGGTATCTCGCCGGCGACCTCGATTACCTCGGACAGCGTCGCGCCCGTGCGCGGGACTTCCTCGCCCCGTACGGTGTGACCCTGCAGAGCGACTTGGATGCCGAGGGGTGGTTCGAGGAGTACCTGCACGAGTACCGGGCGGCATGGACACTGCACCCGGATGCCCTTCCGGCGCTCGACGCGCTGCGAGATCGCCGGCTGGGAATCATCACGAACGGTGTCACCCATTTCCAGCTCCCCAAAATCGACGCGCTGGGGCTCTCCGGGTATTTCGAGCACATCATCACCTCCGGCGACTTCGGCGCGGTGAAACCCGATCCGAGCATCTTCCTGCACGCCTGCGACGTTTTCGGCGTCCCCCCGGCCCGGGCCGCCTATGTCGGGGATCGGCTGCACACCGACGCGATCGGTGCGTCGAAGGCCGGGCTCACGGGGGTCTGGCTCAACCGCTCCGGTGAGCCATCCGAATCCGAGGTCGCCGACGCTTCGGCAGCGAATGTGCCGATCATCCACACGCTCGCAGACCTGCCGGGCCGCCTCGGCTTCGCGCCCTGACTTCTACCGTAGGTTTTCGGTATGCCCCTGTACCTTGGCGCGCCCCTGCTGCTCCTGCTCTTCGCAGCATCCGCGTTCCCGTGGCTTCTGGTGTTTCGCCAGAGGCTGGGGCACCTGCTGGCCGTCCCGGCGACAGCGGGCGGGGCACTGCTGCTCCTGTTGATCGTGCTCTCGATCTCGCACCTGCTCGATGTGAACTACATCGCCGCGCTCGTGGTCGCCAGCATCGTGGCGGGAGCGCTCGGAGCAGTCGCCGCGCTGCGAACGCCGAACGTCCTACGACGACCCGGCAGGTACGCCGTTGCCCTCTGGTGCCCGGCGCTCTCCGGCGCGATCGTGTGGCTCGGCACCGTGCTCGCCGCGCAATTCGTGCCCGGGATGTCGAAGTTCGGCTGGGCGATGAACGGCGATGCCCTCAATAACCTGTTCTTCGCCGACGTCATCGTCAAGTCGAATGGCATCGCGCTCGACCAGTCTACCTACCCGGTGCCGCTGTCGACGGCGCTGATCGCGACCGGCCTCGGCGCGGGGACACCGTCGTCGAGCAGCGCGAGTGCCGTACTCGAGCATCACCTCGAGGCATTCACCCTGGTCTGGGTGATCATGCTTGCGGTCGTCTGCGTCGCGGTCGGCGTAGTGTGCGCCTCACTCATCCCCGCAGAATCGACGCGTCTTGTTGCCACCGTCAGCGCGCTCGGATCCCTGCTGCCCCTCACGTGGTTCTACTCGGGGCTGATCATCCAGTGGGGTTACTTCAACATCGATGTGGTCCTGCCGGTCGCGCTCGCCGCGTGGCTGGTGTACCTCGGCAGCAGGCGACATCCGCTGGCAGCACTCATCTGCCTGGTGGGCCTCGCAATACTCGCGCTCGCAGCCTGGACCCCGGTCGCGGTGCTCGTTGCGGCGCTCGGCGTTGCCCTCGTGATCCGCCACTGGCGCGAAATTCTGGCACTGCCTCGGCGGCTGCTTCTGCCCGTCGGCATCGGCATCCTCATCGGCGCGGTCTTCCTGTTCTCCTTCGTGAATTTCGCCAGCGTTTTCTCGCTCAACGGCGAGTTGAGCGCCACCGGCGCCGGGTTCACCGGGTTCGTCAACCTGTGGTCGCTGGTTCCGATCGTCGCCGCGCTCGTCATCCTCACCGCTCTCGCCGTACGGACCCGAACCTCGATGCCGACGACGTCGGGGGTTATCAGCCTGGTCATCGGCGCTGCACTGGTTGAGACCCTGCTCGTGTACCTCGCGAGCGGCGACGGCGAACTTTTCAATGCGTACTACCCGAAGAAGTTCGCCTGGATCCTGCTGGCCATCCTGGGCGTAATCCTTGTGTCGTTCCTGGTCGGCACATTCGCCGGACGAGTGCGGAGTTCCCTGATCGCTGTCGTGATGATCGCGACGCTTTTCGTCGCGACCATTACGCCTGCTGGAACGTGGCCCGAAGTCGTGCAGAGGCAGCCTGTCGTGCGAATCGCAGGCGACTTCGTCCGACACGATGGCGAGGCGACGGTCAACGAGATCCTGAAGCTGACGAGTTCGACGCATGCGACCGTACTGTGGCAATCGGGCGATCCGGATGAGCCGATCATCAACGAGTGGCTTCTGCTCTCGCACGGCGGCCTGGCGAATGGCAATCCAAAATTGATCGCGCTGGTCGGCACGCCGTACTTCCTGTATCGCGCCTCGGGGCGCTACGAGGACTCGGGAATCGCGACACTGTGCCGTATTTTGTCGCTCCTGCCTGGCCACGCGGTCGTGCTGACCGCCAGCTCTGCTGTGAGCGGCCAGTTGCGGTCCCGATGCCCGGACCTCCACGCGACAGTCGTCGTCACGACATCACTGAAGGGACCGATCCCGGCGACCACGGGCGAGAACTGGCTGAACGACGGCATCGAGGGGCCGTACGTCAATTAGCGTCTGTTACGCGGAAATGCGCGGGAATACACGAACAAATTCCGCCGTTGTACACTTACAACGTGCTCCGGGGTCGGTGAGAATCCGAACCGGTGGTGATAGTCCACGAACCAAAGATGCTGGTCGGTAGCGATATCGGTTGCTCGGCGGTTGACCCGGTGAAATTCCGGGACCGACGGTTAAAGTCCGGATGGGAGGCAGCACAGGGTTTCGAGTGAGCACAATTGCTCGCAGCCCAGGTCGAACCGACGCAAGTCGATTTGGCACAAGTCGAATAATTCGGCCGGTTCGAAAGGATCGGCTGGCTCGGCCCCGCGGCCGGTTCGACGAAATCCCCGGAGCCTCAGAATTGAGGACCGGATGACCGAAGCAGTAGTCGAGCAGGCGATGCGCCATGCGTTCGACCTCGCCTCGCGCGGCCCTGCACGGGGTGAGAACCCCCAGGTAGGCTGCGTGCTGCTCGATCACGCCGGAGTGACCGTCGCCGAGGGCTGGCATCGCGGAGTTGGGACTCCCCACGCCGAGGTTGACGCCCTTTCCAAGCTTCCGGTGATCGACGGGCACCCGGATGCCCGCGGGCTCACCGCGGTTGTCACGCTGGAGCCATGCAATCACACCGGGCGCACCGGTCCGTGCTCGGAGGCGCTCCTGGCCGCCGGTATCGAGAGGGTCTTCTTCGCGACCACCGACCCCGGGCCCCTGGCCGGCGGGGGTGCCGAGCGGCTGGCCGCAGGCGGAGTGACTGTGACGGGCGGAGTGCTGCGTGCCGAGGCCGAGGAGTTCCAGCACAAATGGCTTACGGCCGCCCGGCTTCGACGGCCGTACGTCACGATCAAGTGGGCCTCCACCCTCGACGGACGCGCCGCCGCACAGGACGGCTCAAGCCAGTGGATCACCGGTACGGCCGCGCGGCAGCGCGTGCATGAACAACGGGAAGCCAACGACGCGATCCTGGTCGGCACCGGTACGGCCCTCGCGGATGACCCCTCGCTGACTGCGCGCGGCGACGCGGGCGAGCTTCTCGACAACCAACCGGTTGCGGTGGTCATCGGCGAGCGCCCCCTGCCCGCAGATGCAAAGCTTCGCCGTCATCCTGGCGGACTCATCGAATTGCAACACCACGACCTCAGCGCCGCACTCGAGGGGCTGTTCGGTGCGGGCATCCGCAGGATTTACGTCGAGGGCGGCCCACGGCTGGAGAGCGCCCTCATCGCCGCGGGGCTCGTTGACGAGTACGCCATCTACCTGTCCCCCGCACTGCTGGGTGGCGACATGCTCGCGATCCGCGACATCGGGGCGCACGGGATGTCCGACATCCGGCGGCTTGAGATCCGCGGGGTGGAACAACTCGGCAACGACCTGCTGATAACCGCACGACCGGCCCGGGTCCCCGCGCCGTCAGACAAGGAGAACTGATGTTCACCGGAATCATCGAAGAACTCGGCACCGTCACCGCGTGGTCGCCAACGGCCGACGCGGCGCGGGTCACGGTGCATGCGCCCCTTGCGGTCTCGGACGCGAAGCACGGTGACTCGATCTCGGTGAGCGGGGTCTGCCTGACCGTTGTCGACCAGGGCGAGGACTGGTTCACCGCCGACGTCATGGCGGAGTCCATCGCGCAGAGCACCCTCGGCACCCTGGTCCCCGGCACGCGGGTCAACCTGGAGCGCGCGGCAAAGGTTGGTGACCGAATCGGCGGCCACATCGTGCAAGGGCACATCGACGGCACGGCCACGATTCTCTCGATCAGTGACGGCAGCGCATGGCGCGTGGTTCGATTCACCCTCGAACCCGAGCTCGCCGCCCTCGTCACCCGTAAGGGATCGATCGCCATCGACGGGATATCGCTGACGGTCAGCGCCGTGGGCGACGACTGGTTCGAGGTCTCGCTCATCCCCGAGACTCTTGACGCGACAACCCTCGGCTCCCGCGTGGTCGGGGATGCCGTCAACATCGAAACCGACATCCTCGCCCGCCAGGTTCAGCGACTGCTGTTCCTCGGCTCCGACGAGAGTCTTGCGGCCAGCTCGGTCCGCACCCCCCAGCGACAGTCGATCGGCTTCTCCGCTGGCACAACCGAAAGGATTCAGTCATGAGTCTCGTCGAAATCCCCGCCGCCCTCAAAGCACTCAGCGAGGGGCGCCCCGTGATCGTGGTCGACAACGAGAGCCGGGAGAACGAGGGCGACCTGATCATCGCTGCCCAGTTCGCTACCCAGGAATGGTTGGCGTTCATGGTGCGTCACACCTCAGGGTTCATCTGCGCACCGATGACGCACGAAATCGCGGACCGCCTCGAGCTGCCGCTCATGGTGCTTGATAACCAGGATCCCCTGCACACGGCGTACACGATCTCCGTGGATGCCGCCGACCGCAAAAGCACCGGCATCAGCGCCGCCGAGCGCGCGCACACCCTGCGTGTCCTCGCAGACATCACGTCCGTACCGGCGAGCCTGAACCGACCGGGGCACATCCTGCCGCTGCGTGCACTCGACGGCGGGGTACGCTCCCGCGCGGGCCACACCGAAGCGAGCATCGACCTGCTCAAGCTTGCCGGTCTCGTGCCGGTGGCCGCGATCGGTGAGATCGTCGCCGACAACGGCGAGATGATGCGACTGCCGGAGCTCATCGAGTTTGGCCAGCAGCACGACCTGCCTGTCGTCACCATCGAGGCACTCATCGAATACCTGCAGGAATGGCACTGCGACAGCGATATCCCGGTGAGCGTACCGATCCCGGAGAGCCCGCGGGCGATGTTCGAAGTGGAGACCAACGTGCCCACGGAGCACGGCGCGTTCCGTTTTCGCGCGTACCGCGATCGCCAGACCGGCGCCGACCACCTCGCCATTATCAAGGGCAACCCGAAGAACGGCACCCTGCTGCGCGTGCACTCGGAGTGCCTCACCGGTGAAGTCTTCGCCTCCGAGAAATGCGAGTGCGGACCGCAACTGGATGCCGCGCTCGATGCGATCCAGGAGGAGGGCGGCATCGTCATCTACATGCGGGGCCACGAGGGCCGCGGGATCGGGCTGATCAACAAGCTGAAGGCGTACCGCCTGCAGGAGGACGGACTCGACACGCTCGACGCCAACCTCGCGCTCGGCTTCCCCGCCGATGGCCGCGACTACGGGGCTGCGGTCAGCATCCTCGAAGACCTCGGCATCTCCGAGGTGCGGGCGATCACCAACAATCCCGAAAAGCTCCGCCAGCTGAGCGAGCGCGGCATCACCGTCATCGACCGGGTGCCGCTCGTCGTCGGGGTTGGCGAATTCAATGAGAAGTACCTTGAGGCCAAGCGCGACCGGATGGGCCACGTACTGCCCGACGATGCGACCCTCGGCGGACAGGTCCTGGCCGCACAGGACCTCGCCGCGCAGAGCGGTGCGGCCAAATGAGCGGGGCGGGCGCACCCGAAATCGAGCACACCGACGGTACCGGCCTTTCTGTCACGATTGTCGCGGGGCAATGGCATGAGCAGATCGCGTCTGGACTCCTGGAGGGGGCGATTCGCGCGCTGACCGCGTCCGGCGTAATCATCACGGTCGTGCGCGTGCCCGGCAGCTTCGAGTTACCCGTCGTCGCGAAGGCGGCGCTTGAGGCAGGCGCGGATGCGGTGGTTGCGCTCGGTGTCATCATCCGCGGCGGCACTCCACATTTCGAATACGTGTCGGATGCCGCAACGAGCGGTCTCACCCAGGTGAGCATCGCAACCGGCAAGCCCGTCGGTTTCGGCGTGCTGACTCTCGATGACGAGCAGCAGGGCCTGGACCGCGCGGGTCTGCCGGGCTCGAAGGAAGACAAAGGTGCCGAAGCCGCCGAGGCCGCCGTCGCAACCGCCGTGCTCCTGCGATCGATTCGCGCCGCCTAAGCCATGACGCTGCTGGTGCTGGGTTCGGCCAATCGCGACTACACGGTTTTCGTCGAACGGCACCCCCTGCCGGGCGAGACGGTGCTCGGCGGCGAGCTGAGGGTCGCGACCGGTGGCAAGGGTGCGAACCAGGCCGTTGCCGCGGCTCGGGCGGGTGCCGCACCGGTGTTTCTCGGCGCGGTCGGGAACGATTCGGTGGGCGCGGACATCCTGGACGAACTCGCCAGGCGTGGCGTTGATACGACACACACCCTGCAGGTCGACGCTGCGACCGGCGTCGCCCTCATCACTGTCTCGTCGGATGGGGAGAACACCATTGTGGTGGCTCCCGGAGCGAACACAACTCTCGACCCCGCCGAGACCGCCGCTACGGTGCGCCGTCTCGCCCGGCCCGGCGCAGTGCTGCTGTGCCAGCTCGAGATCTCACCCGAGGTCGTCTCGGACGCCGCCGGAGAAATCGAAAGTGCCGGCGGACGTTTCGTGCTCAACCTTTCGCCGTCGCGCTCTGTCTCACCGAGGCTGCTTTCGCTGGCCGATCCGCTCATCCTGAATGAGAGTGAGGCATCAGACCTGGCCGGGAGCGCGATCGACGGACCGGCGGACGCGATCACTATTGCCAGGCGGCTGCTGGCCGGGAGCCGTTCCGTCGTCATCACGCTCGGTGGGGACGGCGCGGTTGTCGCCGACTCCGACAGCGCCGTGCACCTGGACGCCGAGCGAGTGGATGTGGTCGACACGACGGGCGCCGGGGATGCGTTTGCGGGCGCGCTCGCTGCGACACTGTCGAGAGGCGGCATCCTCGCGGATGCCGTCGCCGCAGGCATTGCGGCGGGTGCGGTCGCGGTCGGACATCCCGGCGCGCAGCCGCCCCCGCCACTGGGTTAACCCGCCAGCGTTCCCGTCGCCACCGGCGTTGGCACGGCGGTTGGCAGCACGTCCCGGTTCAGCGCGTCGACAACGGTGACCGCGGCATCCCAATACTGGGCGTAATAGTCGGGGTCGGCGTTTCGCTGTACGGTGTGCGCGACGACAGTTGGCGGCAGGGACTCCCAGTTCGCCACCCCCCGCATGCGCTGGAAGAACGCCAGGGCGGCCGTATACGGGTCCATCCGGTCGGCAAGGGCGCCGTAGTTACCTCGCTGCTGGAAGATGCCTCTGCTGTCTGGTCCGGCCGTGTCGCCGTAGTCGATGTTGCGCAGGCTCGATTCGCCGATCGCTGTCATGACACCGATCTCCTCCCCGTGCACGCTGAGATCGAATGCCTGCGAAGCGCGAAGAACCTGCGCAGCGTTCACGAGCTGGGTTTGGCAGAAGCCGGCGACCGGGCCGGCCGGCACGACCCAGCGGTCGACGGTGACCGAGGGCACTGCAGGGCACGCGGGAACGGTTGGGATCTCGACCTCCGGCGTCTGCACAGGGTGGATGAACAGGAACGCGGCCACTGCCACGGCGACGACCAGTCCCACGGGAACGAGCGCCCGCGAAAGCACGCCGTCGCCTCGCCTCCGCCGTCGCCGTGCGGGCCGTCGCCGTGCGGGCCGCCCCCGTGTCGCCATCACGCGAGGAACAGCGCACGGAGGCGCTTCGTCGTGAAAATGAGTCCGAGCGCGATCATGACCGCGAAGTACAGCACGTGCCAGAGGAGCCCCCAGCTCAGGTCGCCGGTGGTGAGGCCACGCACGAGTTCGACTCCGTGCCAGAGCGGGAGCGCCTCGATGATGTACTGCATCACGGGCGGGTAGACGCTGATCGGGTAGAACGTCGCCGAGAAGATGAACATCGGCAGCATGACGAAGTTGATCCACTCCATTTGCTGGAACGTCTTCATGTAACTGGTGATGCCCATACCCAGGCTCGCGAAACCAAACGCGATCAGCACGACCGCAGGCAGCGCGAGCAGCGCCGTCCAGGCCAGGTTCAGGCCGAAAGCCTGCATCACGATCATGAACCCGACCGAGTACAGGAGCCCGCGCAACAGAGCGTAGCTGATCTCGCCCAGCGCGACATCGAACGGGCCGATGGATGTGGCGAGCATCCCCTCGTAGAGCCGGGCGTAGTTCATCTTGAAAAAGACGTTCCAGGTCGAGTCGTATACGGCCCCGTTCATGGCCGAGACCGCGAGGAGCGCCGGCGCAATGTAGGCGGCATACGGCACGTGCGCACCGGTCGACGTCGTGACGGATCCCACCAGCGAACCGAGACCGACGCCGAACGAGAGCAGGTAGAGGACGGGCTCGAGGAACCCGCTGGCGACGACGACCCAGTTGTTGGTCCTGGCCGCGAGCAGCCCGCGGCCGAGTACGGCGCGGGAGTTGCCCGCATAGATCGAACCGAGGAATCGGCTTCCGTGCTGTGGCAGGAATGCGGGTGGCGCGGTGGGCGCCGCGGGAGCGCCGGTCATTTGTTGAGCCTCCTGACGAAGGTGCGAACCGTCAGTTTCCAGCCGACGAGCGCGATGGCGCCGAGGTACACCACATGAACGACTACCAGCCAGGCGGGCTCGGACTGCCCGTAGCTGAGGTCTCGTCCCAGCTGCGTGCCGTGCCAGAGCGGGGAGATCCATCCGATCCACTGGAGGTAGATCGGCAGGCGGTCGATCGGGAAGAACGTCCCAGAAAACAGGAACATCGGCATG
>Ga0302279_10001635_pt1 | contig 31480 bp, 29 predicted proteins | sample III_Bog_N3_3_FD_194541 | JGI IMG/M metagenome (GOLD analysis project Ga0302279, IMG submission 194541) | Peat permafrost microbial communities from Stordalen Mire near Abisko, Sweden - III_Bog_N3_3 | ecosystem: Environmental > Terrestrial > Soil > Wetlands > Peat | place: Sweden: Abisko...
CTCCCCCACCCAAAATTCGAAAGCGGTTAACCGTAACTGGCCTGTTACACCCGGCTCTAGCCTGCTGGCCGGAAACAGGTTAGAATCGAACGGTCAATTGGGCCGCGAGCAGGTGATTGACCGGGCCGATGGCCGAATCCTGGCGCTGAAAACTGTATTGCAGTTTGAGCTGAGTATGGGCCGTGAATCGGTAGGCCGGGCCGGCGTCGACCCGCCAGATACTGGCTCCCCAACGGTCCGACCCGCCCAAGCCGTCGGGCAGGGTGGCGAAAAGCTGCTGGTTCCAACGCACCGCGGTGTAGAATTGCGGAGTGAGCTTGAGCTTGGCCTCGAGATAATAGGCCACGGTGTCGGCGTTGCCCACCCGGGGGATCTGGAAGCGGGTCTCGTAGGCTTCGGCCCAAACCTGCCAGTGATGCCAGGCGAAGGCCGCATCCTGGCCGAAGAGAATTTCACGGTAGTCGCCCAACGTATAACCGGGCATCAGGCTGCCCTCGGCGCTGGCGCGCAAGTAGGAGCCGGAGCTCGCGGAAAATCCCAGGTTCCAACTTTCATCCGGGTGGTAGCCGAGGCGCGCGCTCGTAGTCGGATTTTGCCACTGGGCTTGGGTGGGGTTCCAGGCGGAGGGCGGGGAGGAGAGCGCTCCGTTTTTCACCTCGGCGGCGTAGTCGAAGTGGCCCAGCGTGCCCGCGACCGAGCCGCCGGTGGTATAGCTCGGCCCCCACACGACGGGCAGGCTGCGGCTCTTGATCGGAAAAGCCGTCGAGGGCCGCGGCCCGACATTGGCCCAGAGGGCGACCGTGCCGGCGGAGCGGGCCGCCTCGATGTCCCACACCCCGGTGAGATTTTCGTAGGGCAGGGGGGCGGTGATGAAAGGATTTTCCCAGCTGTCGTGGCGGAGGGTCCAGTTGCCGACCACGGTGGCAAATTTCCCCAGCTGCAGGTTGAAACGGCCGTCCTGCCAGGGGGTGAGGCGCAAGGCGTACTCGTCCAGGCGGCCCTGCAGGTGGGCGTTGCTGGGATCGAAGCCGCGGTCGACCCGCGACTCGGCGAAAACGTAGAGATAGGGGCCGAGCTGGGCGTCGAGATAGAGGGTGAGGCGGGGCAGAAACAGGCTCGTCCCATTCGATTCGATCAGGGCCGGGGCCGGCTGCGCGAACTGGTAGCCCTCGAGATCGAGGGCGCCGCTGAGTTTGGCCCGGAGGCTGTCGTGGGCCGCACTCGCCGCCAGGGCGTCCTCCACCGGGTCGATAAAATCCTCGTCGGCCCGGGCGGCGGTGACGAGGAGCGCCAGGGCCAGGGCGGAAATCTGCCGGGCTGCCCGCGCGAAGCAGCGCTGGGGCCGGGACCTCATGCGGACGCCCCGCTCCGGCGCAGCCGCAGCTCGAATTCCGTCCAGGACTCGCTAGCCTGGGACAACCGCAGTTCGCCGCCGTGGATCCGCGCCATTTCCCGGGCGAGATTCAGTCCCAGGCCATGGCCGGGCAGATCTTCCCCCACCCCTCCACGGTGGAAGCGCTCGAAAATGTGCTCGCGGGCCGAGGGCGGAATCCCCCGGCCGGTGTTGCCGATCGTCAGCACGACCCAGTCGCCCTCCTCCCGGGCGGCGATCCGGATCCGTCCGCCCGGCTGGTTGTACTTGCGGGCGTTCTCCAGCAGGTTTTGCAGGATCAGCGCCGTGTAGCGCTTTTCCCCCGCCACCGACAGAGCGGCCGGCAGCTCGGTCTCGATCTTGAGTTCGCTCTCCTCCGGCAGGGTGCCGAGATCGTCGAGCCCGGCTTCGATCAGGGCGCGCAGGTCGACCGGGCTGAACGCGATGGAGAGGCGGCCGGCGTCGAGGCGGGAGAGGAGCAGAAGGTCCTCCACGATGCTGGTCAGCCGGAAGGTCTGGTGGATCAGGTCGGAGATTTCCTCCCGGCCGGCGGGGCTGAGGGCCTCGCCCGCCATCAACTCCTCCAGGCCGGCCCGCAGCACCGTGACGGGCGTCTTGAGCTGATGGGAGGCATCGGCGGAGAAGCGGGCCGAGCGCTGCAGCTCCTGGCTGGTGAAGGCGAGGGCGTCCTCCGCCCGCTTGCGCTGGGTGAGATTCTCCTCGGAGTCGACCGCCAGCTTTTCCACCGGCCGGGAGAGTCGGATGGAGAGAAGATGGCTGGCCGCGAGGGCGCCGACGAACAGGAGGGCCGCAGCGAAGGCGTATTTCCACAGCAGATTCTGCTCGATCGCCAGGAGCGGCGAGAGGGGATAAAGGATCACCTCGCAGGCGGGCGGGTAGAGGGATCCGGGGTTGAGCGCCTTGTAGAAGAGCCGGTAAAGGGCCCCGCCGGCTTGGACGGCAAAACTGCCCTCGGAGTGGGCCGCGGCCGCGGTGGCGACCTGGGCGGCGACGGTGGCCTTTTCCCCGCTCGCCAGCGCCGGGAGATACAGTCGGCCCCCGACGCAGAGACCGCTTTTGATCCCCTCGGCCGGCCGGCTGTCGAGGTCGACCGGGCGGAAGCCGAGGACGATGGCGGCGATGATCTCGCCGGTTTCGGTCGAGACGATCGGCATGGCGATGAGCTCGTCGATCGGCTCGCCCGGGCTGGACTGGCGCCAGAGGTAGCCCGTCTCGGGCCGGTCGGGCGTTCGCGGCAGGGATAGGCGCGCTTCCTCCTCCGCGCTCAGGTTGCCCACCCCGCGCGACTCCGGGGGGGCGATGACCCGGCCGGCGCCATTGAGGAAGCGATAAAACCGGGTGTGCAGGGCGTAGGCCCTTGGCTCGGCCGACGCGCTCGGCTCGTCCATGATGTCGACCAATTCGTTGCGGGCGCTGGGATAAAGCAGGTCGAGGGCGTTGTCCTCCAGCGCCGCATGAATGCGAGGGCGCAGCGCCAGCTCGCGGCAGCGCTCAGCCAGGACGCCGTTGCGGACGTCCTCGACGGCGTGGAGCGAAGCCAGCCGGTCGGAGAATTCCCGCTCGAACTGGCGCTGGGCATTGGCGGCGGCGCTGCGCTGGGCGAAGACCAGGGCGACGGCGGCGACTGCCGACACGACCAGCATCATCGCGACCAGCAGCTTCAGCCGGAAGCCGGCGAAGGTGGAGGGCTTCGCCTGGGGAGCGGAAATCACGGGAAACTGGCCGGGAGGACCGCGCCCGCCTGCAGGTCGACGGGGCGTTCGAGCGTGGTCTTGCTGTCCAGCCAGGCTTTGAGCCGGTAGTGGCCGGCCGGAAGGTTCTCGAGGCGGTACCGCCCCTCGGTGTCGCTCAGGACGAAATAGGGGGTGGCGAGGACGAGAATCAGGGCCCGCATGTGCTCGTGGATGTCGCAGCGCACCGTGACCAGGCCGGCGACGTCGAAGACCTCCGCCGGGATGGGGCGCTCGTCCGAGCGGTAGCGGCCGAGATCGAAGCGCTTGGCCGCGGAATAGGAGAAAATGTTGTGGTAGGTGTCGTCCAGGTTGGGGAATTCGACCCGGGTTCCGACCTCGATCGCCAGCAGATTGGGCACAAAGGCGAGATCCTGCTGTTTCATTTGCTTGGTCCCCAAGGGCGGCCGGGGCGCGGCGGGAAAGGCTCCTTCGAGGTAAACGACGGCCACAGGCGGGTAGGGCGACAGGACCCCGCCCCGGGAGACGATGGCGTAGCGTTTGTTCATCACCGGGCCCGGCCGGGCCTTGGGCAGGGTGACCCGGCCCGCGATTGTCGCCTGGGCCAGGGCTGAGCCGGCGGTGAGGAGCGAGAGAACGAGTAGGGCGGCGGCGCGACGAAAGGTCATGGCGGGCGGATGGTGTAACCCACGGTGCGAAGGGTGTGGATGAGCGGGGTGGGGAAGCCGGTATCGACCTTCTTCCGCAGGCGGGTGATGAAGATCTCCACCGTGCGGGTGTCGTACTCGTGCTGGCGCTGCCAGACCCGCTCACACAGCTCGGTCCGGGAAAAAACCCGGCCCGGCTCCTGCATCAGGACCTGCAGCACGTCCAATTCCCGCGGGGAGAGCGCGATCGGACGGCCGCTGCGGCTGACGCGGCGATGATGCACGTCCATCTGCAGGTCGGAGACTTTGAGCAAATCGGCCGCGGTGGCGGTGGCCCCGCGGCGGCCGAGGGCTTCGACGCGGGCGATCAGTTCATCGACCGAGAAGGGCTTGGCCAGATAGTCATCGGCCCCGGCCTTCAGGCCCTTGACCCGGTCGTCCACCTCGCCACGGGCGGTGAGGATCAGCACCCGGGCCGGGCTGTTGGCCGAGCGCAGCTGGGCCAGGACCGCGAGGCCGTCCAGGCTCGGCAGGTTGAGATCGAGGACCACCAGGTCGGGCGGCTCGTCCAGAGCCGATTGCAGGCCGAGCGCGCCGTCGTGTTCGGTCCGAAGGCTATGTCCGTGCCGTTCGAGCGCGCGGGTGATATGGCGGGCGAGCTGGCGTTCGTCTTCGACGACGAGAATGCGCATGGCGGGAAGGTCGTCGGTCGCCAGGCAACCGACGGCGGTTTCTGGTCCAGCAAAGCGGCGCGACGGGGGAAGGCAAACGAAAGGCGGCGCGCCCGCTTCGTCCGCGCCCGGACGGGACGAAAAGCCTGGGCTCGACCTGGGAATATTCGCGGTCATAGGTTCCTCTCCCCTAATGAAGTCCCGCCCCCTGGGTTTTATTCTGATCGCGGCCGCTTTTCCCTTTCTGGCCGCCGGGTCGGGCCCGGACCCCCTCCATGTTCTGGCCGGCGATCCCCGCCTGCACCTGTCCATGGAGGCGCCGGTGACCGTGATCGGGGGCGGCGGCCGCCAGCCCGACCTGTTCTGCTCCTCCCACGGCACCCTCTTTTGCCAGTCGCAGCTGCCGCTTGACCCTTTCCACACCAAAAACCGCATGGTCTATCCGGTGCGGCTGGGTTCAGCCGTCTCGCGCGACGGCGGCCGCACCTGGAGCCGGTTTGTCCATCAGGAGAACCATGACGAGGTCAACATCGAGGGCGGGATGGTGGAACTGTCTGACGGCACGATTCTCCTCCTCGACACTTATGTCGTGCCCGGAGCTCAGCCGGACCATGGGGTGGGGGAGCTGTGGAAATCCCATGACGACCTCCAGACGATCGAGGGCCCCTACGACGTGGATGTTTATCTGCCGCAGGTCGCCTTCACCGGTTCGAGCGACGACCGCGGGCGGGTGCACGCGGCCGTCCGGCTCCACCGCTCGATCCTGGAACTGCCCAACGGCGACTTGCTCAGCACGATTTACGGCCGGTGGGCCGGCGACGACGCCCCGGCGGGCTATATCGCCTCGATGCTGAAGTCGCGCACGGTGGTCATCCGCTCCCGCGACCATGGCCAGTCCTGGGCCTACCTGGCCACCGTCGGCCTGGACAGCGGGGTGGGGACGGAGGGTTTTGGCGAACCGGTGCTGGAGCGGCTCGCCCGCGGCCCCCACGCCGGCCGGCTTCTCTGTGTCATGCGCACCGGCCGGGACCTCTACCAGGCGCATTCCGACGACGGCGGCGTCAGTTGGAGTCCGCCCACCCCCATGAGTTTTCCCGGGATCGACATCCATCGGATCGCGCAATGGGACGGGCTGTTTTACAACCACGCGGCGCCGGATTACGTCCCGAACGACTCGATGATCGGCGCCTTGGTCGACCCCGACCTGATCGAGATGCGCAACGGAACCCTGGTCTGCGCCATTGGATTCCGCGCCCCGGCCAAACGCTTCTTTGAGCACTGGACTGCGCCCCAGAACGGCAACTACCTCGCCTTCAGCTGCGACGGAGGGGACAGCTGGACCGAGGTCGTGCAGTTCCGCTCCGGGGCGCCGACGACCCAGTATATCGGGATCCGCGAAGTGTCGCCCGACGTGCTTTACGTCGTCTACGACGCCGGAATCTGGAGTTCCCTCGGCCACAAAATCCTGGCGCCGGGCGACACGCTCGGCTTTCGGCTCACGGTCCAGCGCTGAGGTCCGCCTATGCGTCGTGCCCGCGTGCGCCCGCTTCTTTTATGCACCTCCCCAGCTTCCTCGCCCTCGCCGGCATTGGCTTCGCCATGATCGAACTGCCTCCGACTCCCACCGCGGCCGCGCCCGCCCTGCCCGGCGCGGTCCAGTCGCTGGTCGACTCGGGAAAGTTTGTCGGCGCCGTCGAACTGGTCGCCGGTCGCGACCGCGTCCTGGGGGTGGCGACCGCCGGCTATGCGGATTTGGCGGCGCATCGCCCGAGCCGGGCGGACGATCTTTTCTGGATCGCCTCGATGTCCAAGCCGATTACGGCCACGGCGTTGATGATGCTGGTGGATGAGGGCAAGGTGAAGCTCGACGACCCGGTCGAGAAGTATTTGCCGGAATTCAAGGACGTCCGGCTGAAAGAGGTAACGAGCGACGGCCGGGAGATCCTGCGCCGGCCCGCCCACCCGATCACGGTGAGAAATTTGCTGTCCCACACCAGCGGCCTGGCGCCGCGCACCCCCTTGGAGCTGCCCCACATCGACGCCCTTTCCCTGCGGGACAATGTCCGGATCTATCCCCTCATCCCCTTGGCATTCGAGCCGGGCAGCCGCTATCAGTACAGCAATGCCGGCATCAACACCGTTGGCCGGATCATTGAGCTGGTGAGCGGGATGCCTTATGAGGAATTTCTCCAGACCCGGATTTTCACGCCCTTGGGCATGACGGACACGACGTTCTGGCCCTCGGCGGCCCAGGTCGGACGCCTGGCCAAGTCTTACCGAAAAGATCTTGAGACCGGGGCATGGACGGAGCTGGAGGTCGATCAACTGAGCTACCCCCTGACCGACCGCCGGCGCGGCCCCTGCCCGGCCGGCGGGCTCTTTTCCACGGCGGCGGACGTGTCGTTGTTCGGCCGGATGATTTTGAACGGCGGAAGCTACCTAGGCCGGCATTACCTTTCCGCCGCGGCGGTCAAAGAAATGACCTCGGTGCAAACGGGAGATCTTCCGCTGACGCCGCCGGATGATGCCGGCTACGGCTTCGGCTGGCTCGTGGCCCGCCAGCTGCCGGGACGGCCCGCCCCGGCTAGCCTGGGAACCTTCGGGCATGGCGGAGCCTATTCCACCCGGCTGACGATCGATCCGGTGCAGGGGCTGGTCACTGTCCTGATGGTCCAGCGGGCGGAGACCCCGCCGCAGGTGCGGGCCGACGCGGGCGAGGTCCTGCGTCAGGCGGTCTTGGCCGATTACGGGCGTTAGGTTTCCGGGTCGGCCTCGGGCCGCCCGGGAGGGAGGGTCCGGCCGACCCTTGGTCAAAAATGAATTTCTGCTAGCGCCTGATTTTGGCCACGAAGAGCGGCAGCTCGGCAAAGACGTCGGCCAGGCAGATCTCCCCGGCGCCCGGGTGGCGCCGGCCGGTGAGGACGCACTCCAACTCTCCGTTCGGCCCTTCCCACCCGACGCGGGTGTCTTCCCAGACCAGGCCGAGCGGAGGGCAGCCCAGCCAAGCGCTCAGGCGCGGGACAATGACCAGGGCGGAGCCGCCCGGACCGGCGCGGGAAAAGGCAACGACGTTCTCGGCGAAACGCCCCCGGACGGCGGCGGGGCGGTACTCGCCCGCGCGAAACAGCTCGGGCTCGGCCTGACGGAAACGGAGGAGCGCCTGCATGACCCGCAGCTTGATCGCGCCGCTGCGCCAATCGCGGAGCAACTCCCGCCAGGGTCGGTCGCCCGATTCCGCCAGCAGGCGGCGGCGCCTCTCGTAGTCGACCGGGCGCCGGTTATCCGGATCAACCAGGCTGTAATCCCAGACCTCGTTGCCCTGGTAGAAGTCCGGCACGCCCGGGGCGGTGATTTTCAGCACCAGCTGCGCCAAGGAATTGACCAGCCCGAGATGGGCCAGGCGCTGGGCCCGTGGGCGAAAGCTCGCGAGGAAATCCCCGGTCGGCCCCTCGTCCAGGAGCGCGTTGACGAAATGGTCGCCGGCTTCGAGCCAGGCGTCGTTGGGATGGTGCCAGGTGGTGTTATCCTTCGCCTCGCTCACGGCCTTGCGCAGGTACTGGCGGATCCGTTCCCGAAACCCAGCGTCGAGACGGTCGTCCAGGGGCCAGGCCCCGAGGAGGATCTGGTAAAGCCGGTACTCCTCGTTGGCGTCGGGGGCGAGGCGTCCGTTTTCGAGGTGGCTCTTGTGCCGGCGGTTCAGGTTCCGCCACTCCCGGATCCAGGCCTCCCATTCGTCGGGAATTTCCGAGAGGGTGTAAAGACGGGCCCGGACGTCCTCGCTCAGCTTGGTGTCATGGGTCGACGTGGTGAGAAGGCTGTGCGGGGTGGCGGCCAGCCGCTGGCGGTTGGCGGCGTGAAAATCGTCGACGGTGCCGCCGAACACCTGGGGGTCGTCGCCGACTTCGTTGAGGGCGATCAGGCGGTTGTAGGTGTAATAGGCGGTGTCCTCGACCGCCTTGGCCGTCACCGCCCCGCTGTATTGCTGGAAGGTGAGGACCCAGCGTTCGAGTACGGCTTGGGTTTCCGCTCCGGCCGCCCGGTAGGCGCCGGTCAGCAGATCGCGGACAAATTCGAACGGCTCGGGCGCGAGGCGGGGATTGCGCCGGACGGCCCGGGTGCAGGCGGCCTCGATCTCCCGTCGGTCGGCCGGCCGCATGACTTCGCCGCAGCGCCGGTAGGTGCGGTAGACGCCGAGGTTGGCGAGCAGCTCGCGGACGGCGATGGCCAGCTCATGGCCGGTCAGGTCGCGCTCCATGCGGTCGGGCTTGAGCAGATCAAGCAGAGACTGGGCTAATTTCGCCACCACGCCGGCAAAGAGGCTTTCCAGCACCAGGCGCTTTTTCGAGTACACGGCACTGGCGTAGCTTTCGGTCGACCCGGCGAAGGCAGCGTAGAGGGCGCTGAAACGGGCCTCGGTCCGGCGGTCGACGAACAACCGGGACAGCTGCGGGATGAATTCATACCCGGTCGTGCCGGACACCGGCCAGGATTCCGGCAGGGTTTCCGTTCCTTCCAGAATCTTCTCCACCACGACGTAGAGTGGAGGACTGGGGCCGGCCTCCTCCGGCTCGAGCCGGATCGCCTGCAGCCGCTCGAGGTATTCCTGGGGATCCCACAGGCCGTCGATGTGGTCCAGGCGGATGCCCGTGACCGTGCCCTCCCGAATGAGGCGGCCGATCAGGGCGTGGCTTTCGCGAAAGACTTCGGGAATCTCCATCCGTACCCCCACCATGGAATCGATGGCGAAGAACCGGCGATAGTTGGTGCCCTGGGCTCCGGCCTGCCAGCGGGCCAGCCGGTAATGCTGGTTCTCAAGCAGTTCATCCAGGAGGTCGAAGCTGCCCGGTTCGCCCGGCCGTCCGTTCACCTGCTGCAGGCAGACCTGGATCCGGCCGGCCAGATCTGGCTGGCGTGCGCAGAGTTCCGCCAGCCGGCGCTTGAGGGATTCGACTTGTTGGGCCCGCTCCCGGGCCCGCTCCGGCTCGCGCGCCCCGTCGGGGTGCGCCAAGGTAGAAAAGGTCTCGGCCAGTTCCAGGATCTCGCGCTCCTCCGGCGTCGCTGCGGGACCGGTCACCGCCAGGCGGAGGAGCCGCCCATAGGTATTGGGGCTGAGGGGGAATTGCATCTCGCCGTAGACCAACTCGAATTCCCCGCCCCGAAAATGCAGCGGCAGGCCGCCTTTTTCCAGCACCCGGCCATAGTGGTCCTCCAGGACCGGGACGAGGACGCGCGGCCGGTCGCGGGCGCGGCTGTCGGACCAGTAAATGTCGAAGAATCGCGCATAGGGGGAATGACGGCCGCATTCCAGCACGTCGCGCCACCAGCGATTGAAGGGGCCGTTGACTCCCATGTGATTCGGCACGAAATCGACCAAAAGGCCCAGGCGGTGCTGCGCGGCGACCTCGGCCAGCCGCTGAAACTCGGCGCTGCCGCCCAGCTCCTTGTCGATTTTCCGGAAATCATTGACGTCGTACCCATGCTGGCTGCCCGGCGCCGACAGCAAGATGGGCGAAAGATAATAGTCGGTGATGCCAACCGCCTGGAAATAAGGCGCGAGGAGGCCGGCATCGGCAAAGGTGAATTCGCCATGCAGCTGGAGGCGGTAGGTGGCGACGGGAATGCGCCGGGCGTCGAGGAGGGCCATGGCGGTTCAGGCAGGCTGGGCGGTGAAGAGGACGGCGAAGGGGGTCTGGCCCGATTCGGGCGCATCCAAGTTGCTGTGCAGAGTTTGGGTCCAGGTTGTGCGCCCGGGCGGCCGCAGCCAGGCCTCGCTGGCCCACGCCAGCGGCTCGCTCCCCCGCAGCACGACGACGAGCAGCCTTTCGGGGCCGCCCGGCGGACGGTAGCGCAGGGCCACAGCCTCGCCCAGGGCGCGGACTTCCCAGTAACGGCGGTCGGTGGCCTGATGCAGCCAAGCGGCTCGCTCCCGCAGGCAGGCGCGGTAGAGCTCGAGCACCCGGGCGTGAGCGGGCGCAGCGATTTCCTCCCAGAGCAGTTTCGAGCGCTGAAAGGTCGCGGGGTCCTGCGGATCGGGCAGCGGGCCGTCGCCGCCGGAGAAGTCTTTGAACTCGCGGCGACGCCCTTCCGACACCTGCCGGCCCAGATCGCCGGGATGATCGGTAAAATACTGAAAGGGCGAACTGGCCGCCCATTCCTGACCCATGAAGAGCAGCGGCGGGTAGGGGCTGAGGCACAGCAGCATGGACGCGGCGCGGAAGGCGGATCCGTCCACGAGATGCTCCAGGCGCTCGCCCCGGGGCAGATTGCCGACTTGGTCGTGGTTTTCGAGGCAGGTGATGAAGGCGGTGGTGGGCTGGGCCCGCGGGTCGCTCCCGCGCGGCCGGCCCTGCCAGGCCGGGAAGGGCTGGCCGGTGTAGAACCAGCCGTTCGCCAGCGTGCGGGCGATCTCCTCCGCGGTGCCGGCGTAGCCGGAGAAATAGGACCGGCGGGTGCCGGTCAGGGCCACCCGCACCTGGTGATGAAAATCATCGGACCAGGCCGCATCGAGGCCCAGGCCGCCGGCGGCCGTCGGTACGACCAGTTCGACGGCGTTGCGCTCGTCCTCGGCGGTGACGAACCCGCCGCGGGCATGCACGGCCTCGGCAATCTCCACCAGGAGATGCCGGGGCGAGTCGTCGCGAATGGCGTGCGTGGCGTCGAGGCGCAGGCCGTCGAAGCGGAAATCGTCCATCCAGTAGGCGGCGTTGCCGATGAAAAAGGCGCGCACCGGCCCGCTGTTCAGCCCGTCGAGATTGAAGCCCTGGCCCCAGGGGGTGGTATGGTGCTCATGAAAATAGCGCGGGCTGTAGCGGGGGAGGTGGTTGCCCTCCGGGCCGAAGTGATTGTAGACGACATCCAGGATCACGGCCAGGCCGCGCTCGTGGGCCGAATCGACCAGCTCGCGCAGGTCGTCGGGCCGGCCATAGCAGCGGGCCGGCGCGTAGAGCGCGACCCCGTCGTAGCCCCAGTTGCGCTCGCCGGCGAAGTCGGCCAGCGGCATGAGTTCGATCGCGGTGGCGCCGAGAGCCCGCACGTGGTCGAGGCGGTCGATCGCGGCGCGATAGGTGCCGGCGGCGGTGAAGGTCCCGACGTGAAGCTCGTAGATCACGTGATTGCCCCAGGCCGGCCGCCGCCATCGACCGCAGCGCCAGCGGTAGCGGCTCGGATCGATGCACTCGGACGGTCCGTGCACGCCTTCGGGCTGGAAGCGCGAAGTGGGATCCGGGGCCCGCGAGCCGTCGGTGAACTCGAACCAGTAGAGGTCGCCGTCCCGCCCCCCGGGGTCCCGGCCGGCATGGTAGCCGTCGGGGGTCGGCGTCAGATTGAGCACGGCTTCGCCGCCGCCCTTGTGCCGAATGCGGACCCGCAGGTGCGCATGCGTTGGTGCCCAGACCCGGTAGTCGACGCCGCCCGGCCCTACTCGAGCGCCGACGGCCGGCCGCGGCGCGAGGAATGGCGGAGGGGCGCTCATGCCGAGCTCAGCCGCCGGGCCGAGTTGACCAGGGCGACGTGGGAGAAGGCCTGGGGAAAGTTGCCGACCAGCCGCTGTTTGACCGGATCATATTCCTCCGCCAGGAGCCCGAGGCCGTTGCGCATCGCCAGGAGCTTTTCGAAGAGCGTCTCGGCCTCTTGCTTCCGGCCGAGGAGGGTGAGGCAGTCCACCATCCAGAAGGAGCAGGGCAGAAAAATGCCTTCGCCCGGGGGCAAGCCGTCGATCTTCCGGGAGGTGCCGGGATGGTAGCGGTAGACCAAGCCGGCTTGGCCCAGCCGGCTGTGAATGGCGTCGATGGTGCGGGTGACGCGCTTGTCCGTGGCCGGCAGAAAGCCCACGATCGGCATCATCAGGAGACTGGCATCGAGCCGGCTTGAGCCGTAGCACTGGGTGAATACGCCGCGCCGGGCGTTGTAGCCGTGGAGGCAGACGTCGTCGTGGATGCGCCGGCGCAGCCGGCGCCACCGCGTCACGGGGCCCTTGAGCCCGAAATGCTCCACCCCTTTGACCGCCCGGTCGATCGCGACCCAGGCCATCATCTTCGAATGGGTGAAGTGGCGACGGGGGCCGCGGATTTCCCAAATGCCCTCGTCCGGCTTACGCCAGTTTTTTTCCACGAAGTCCACCAGGCGCAGCTGCAGGTCCCAGGATTCCCCCGCGGTGCGGATGCCGACCCGGCGCGATATCTGCATCGCCGCCATCAGTTCGCCGAAGACATCGAGCTGGAACTGGCCGGCGGCCGCATTGCCGATCCGCACGGGCGGTGAATCCTCATACCCCGGCAGGTCTCCCAGTTGGATCTCGGTCAGGCGCTGCTCGCCTGAGGCCCCGTAGACGATCTGCAACTGGGCGGGATCGCCGGCCACGGCCCGGAGCAGCCAGCTGCCCCACGCGCGGGCTTCGTCCTTGTAGCCCGAGCCCATGAAAGCGAGGAGGGTCAAGCTGGCGTCGCGGAGCCAGCAGTAGCGATAGTCCCAATTGCGGATGCCCCCGATCTTTTCCGGCAGCGACGTGGTGGGAGCGGCGACGATGCCTCCGGTCGGCGCGTAGGTCAGCGCCTTGAGGGTGATGAGGGAGCGGACGACGGCCTCGCGCCATTGGCCGCGGTAGGTGCAGCGCCCCGCCCAGGCCCGCCAGAAACGCTCGGTCCGGCGCAAGCTCCGCAGTGGATCGCGGATGCGGGGCGGCGGCAAATTCGAGGGATGCCAGGTCAGGATGAAGGTTTGGCGATCGCCCGGCCGGAGATTAAATTCGGCGACGGTGGCGAATTTCTCGCCATGGGGCCGGACGGAGGATCGGAGCAGGAAGGCGTCGGGGCCGCCGATCGCGCTGATCCCGCCGTCGGCGCGCCGGACCCAGGGGAGGGTGCGGCCGTAATTGAGGCGAATCGTCAGATACATGCGCATCGCCACCCGGCCCCGGATCCCTTCCACGATGCGGTAGATTTGCCGGCAGCCCTCCCCCGGCGGCATAAAATCGGTCAGGCGGACCGCGCCCTCGGGCGTTGTGAACTCATTTTCCAGGACCAGGGTGTCGGGCCGGTAGCGCTGGGTCGCCCGAACCCGGCCCTGGCCCTGTTTCGGCGCGATGCACCAACAGCCGTTGTCCGGGGTTCCCAGGAGGGCCGCAAAGCAGGCGTCGGAGTCGAAACGGGGCAGGCAAAGCCAGTCGATGGACCCATTGGTGCCGACCAAGGCGGCGGTATTCATATCTCCGATCAACCCGTAAGACTCCAGTTTCATGATGAGGCGGAAGCACTTCAGACCGAGAAATCCCCTCCGAGTACCGTCGTATCCTACAAGTCCTACGGACTGGGGGGCGCCCCTGGGTTAATGACCCCATACCTTGGGCGATGATTATGTCTAAAGTCGCGGGCGCACATCCGCATACCATGGCCAAAGAATCCAACTCTCCCAGGGCGGCCGCTTCCGGCCGCCTGTCCCAAGATCAGATCCAACAGCGCGCCTATGAACTCTGGCATCAAGACGGTCGGCCGGAAGGCAGAGATCAGCATTACTGGTATCTGGCGGAGCGCGATCTACGCGAATCCGCGCCGTCGACTCTGAAGAAGATGCCTGCCGGCCCGGCGCCGCAGGCGCCTGGGGCTTTTTCCGCCGCCGCCGAGGCAAAGACTTCCCGCCGGTCTCAGGGGTTTCGGTCAACGAATACCGCCTGAGAGCGGTGGGCGGCCGCCCCGCACCCCAGGGGCGGCCGCAGCTTTTATGCCTGGCCGCCCGGCTGGGCCGAACTCCTGTCTCGGGCGCAGCGGCCCGGGGGGTTACTTAATCGAGATATTGTTCTGCACATCCCTCACTCCGGTGACGCCGGCAGCGTCGCGGCCGGCTTGGGACTTCTGACCGTCATTGTCGACGAAGCCACTCAGCTGCACGACTCCCTTGAAGGAGTTGACATGGATTTCGAAGGACTTGACGGCGTCGTCGCCGAGGAGGGCAGCCTTCACTTTGGTGGTGAGGGTACTGTCGTCGACGTACTCGCCGGTGCTTTCCTTGGTGGCGGTACCGGCACACCCGGCATTGAAGCCGGCGCCGAGCAGGCTCAGGGAGCCAGCGAGGATGAATAGGGAGAATTTCTTTTTGGATGTTATCATGGGATTGGTTGTATTTGCTTAATCCTAAACAGCTTTGGGCTGTATGGGTATCATAGAGCAAACCCCTGCTACGGCTATGGGGTATTTCCCGAACACCCCGAGCCAGCCGGAAACGAAAGGGCCGGAGACCCTTGCGAGTCCCCGGCCCCTCGGTCGCTCCATAAAGCGATTAGCGGTTTTTGTCCGGATGACTGTCCGCGTTGCCGGTGCGGCTGCCCGTGCCGGTCTGAGTCCCCGCGGGACGGTTGGATTCATTGCCGGCTGGGTGGCTGGTTTCGGAAGCCTTGCCCGAACCGGCCGTGCCACCGCGCTGCGCGCCGGTGCCCGTCTGATTCTGTTGGTTGGGCTGAGTCTGCTGATTTGGGCGGTTCTGCTGATTCTGTTGGCCCTGATCCGCTTGCGGCTTGCGCCCTGGGTTTTGATTCTGCCCGCCTTGGTGGGTATCCTGGCTGCCGGCTTGGCCCTGTGAGGCCTGCTGCTGTTGCGGCTGCTGAGTGCGCTGGGCGGGGGACGGCTGCCCGGTGTTTTGGGCCTGCCCGCCTTGCTGGCTCGGGTTCTTGGGCTGGGGGGATGAGGGAGTGGAGTGCGACATGATTTTTCCTTTATTTTCGTTGGGTTATTTGTGCAGGAATGTACGGCGAAACTATAGGCCGGCCCGGGCCGGGGCGCCATCGGTAGGAAGCCCCACTCGGCCATCGGAAATCCCTGCGGCGTCCAATGGGGGCGAAAGTAGGTCCGGGGTGGCAGAATTTCCCAAAAAACCCGGGAGGCAGTCGCACTAACTGAGATGAGACCTGTCTAGGGTGTTTCACCCCAGCTGCTAACGCTGCATCGTCGTGTCTTCTCCGTCCAGTCCCAGTCCCCGTCTGATTCGCGTCCTTGTTATTGAAGATGAGGAGGATGACTTTGTGTATGTCCGCCTCCTGCTGGAGAAGCGGACGATCCACCGCTACCAGATCGATTGGGCCCCGACCTATGAGGCGGGTTTAGCCGCCTTGGGCAAGAAGCCCTATGATGTTGCCCTGGTCGATTATCGTCTGGGGGGCTACACGGGGGTGGAATGGCTGCGGAAAGCCGCGGCGGCCGGCCACCGCCTGCCCATCATTCTCCTCACGGGCGCCGACAGCCTGGAGATCGATCAAGAGGCGGCCGCCTCCGGGGCGGCCGACTACCTGTGCAAGGTGCAGCTCGACACGGTCCATCTGGAGCGGTCGATCCGCTACGCCCTTCGCCATGCCGAGGAGATGGCGGCCCGCCGCCGGCTGGAGAAGCAGCTGCTGAGCATCAGCGACGAGCAGCAGCGGCGCATCGGGGCCGACCTCCACGACGAACTCGGGCAGCATTTGACCGGTATCGCCTGTCTGGCGGCCGCGTTGCGGGACAATCTCAAGGCCAAGCATGCCGAATCGGCCGAGAAGGCGCATCAGATTGCGGCCATGATCAACGGCACGATCGAGCTCACTCGCATGCTGGCCCGGGGGCTCTGTCCGGTCCAGATCGAGCAGGGCGGGCTTCACGCCGCCCTGGAGGATCTGGCCTTCCGGGTCCAGCGCATGCATGGGGTCACCTGCTGGTTCGAGAACGGCGGGGCGCCCCCGACCTTGGATCCGGCCGTTGCCTTGCACCTCTACCGCATCGCGCAGGAAGCGGTGAACAACGCCGTCCGGCACGGGTCGGCCGACCGCATCGCGGTGAAGCTCGAAGTCGGCGCCCTGCCGCTGCGGCTGATCATCGAGGACAATGGCCGTGGGTTCACCCCCGGCGCCCGGCGCCCCAGTCCCGGCCTCGGCCTGCACCTGATGGAGCAGCGGGCCGACATCATCGGCGGCACTTTCACCATCACGCCCCGCAGCCAGGGGATCCGCGTCGAATGTACGTTCGGCCCTAACTTGCCCATTTCCAATGAAAACTGAGAAACGCTCCGCCCCTCCCGGCCCCCCTCCGGAGGAGAAACTGTCGGCCAAATTCCGCATCCTCCTGGTCGACGATCATCCTATCACCCGCCAGGGCGTCTCCGCCCTCATCAATCAGGAGCGCAATCTCACTGTCTGCGGCGAAGCGGACAATGCGCCGCGGGCGATCGAACTCATCACCAAACTCACCCCGGATATCGCGATCATCGACATCTCGCTCAAGAGCATGAGCGGGATCGAGCTGATCAAGAACATCCGGGTGCCGGCGCCCCGTCTGCCGATCCTGGTCATGTCGATGCATGACGAGAGCCTCTTCGCGGAGCGCGCGCTGCGCGCCGGAGCCCAGGGCTACATCATGAAGCAGGAGGCGAGCGAGAAGATCCTCACCGCCATCCATCAAGTGCTGGCGGACGAGATCTATCTCAGCGACGCGATGAAGGAGAAGATGCTGCACCGGGTCGTGAACCACAAGAAGGAGGAGACCGGCTTTGCCATCGACCAATTGAGCGATCGCGAACTCGAGGTCTTCCAGCTGATCGGCAACGGCTACCCCACGCGCCAGATTGCCCAGCGCCTGAATCTCAGCGTCAAAACGATCGATTCCTACCGCGAGCATTTGAAGCTGAAGCTGCTGCTCGAGAACGGGGCGGACCTGGTCCGCTACGCGATTCAGTGGGTCAAGAGCCAGGGCATTTAGCCCGGCCGGCCATAAAATACGCCAGGCCGCTTCAAGCGGCCTGGCGCAGGGTTAGTCTTGGGGTACTAAGCTAAGCGGCCTAGCGAGTGTTCAGCGTGTTGGTGACATCCTTCACGCCCGCGACATTGCTGGCGTCCTTGGCGGCGGCGGACTTCTGGTCCGAGTTGTCCACCGTGCCCGAGAGGGTGACGACGCCCTGGTTGGTGGTGACGGAGATGTCGGAGGACTTGACGGCGCTGTCGCCGGCGAGGGCCGACTTCACCTTGGTGGTGATGGCGGTGTCGTCGATGAACTGGCCGGCGGTGTGGTTGCCGTCCGCGTTGCCGGTTGTGACCGTGCCGGCGGGCGTGTCGGTCGTGGTGTCCTTGTTGCAGCCGGCGAAGGCTCCGAGAGTGCCGGCGACGAGCAAGAGGGTGAGTAGCTTTGTGGATGGATTTTTCATGTGGAGGGGAGGGTTGGGATTGCTCGAGGGACTGGAGCCCGCGAAGGGAATGCCCTTATAAACAGCCGAAAGTTTGCACGGTGTCATCGGGCGAAACCCGCAGACGCTCACCGGGATTTGCCCGGGGCTGCTTCCGGCCGCCGGAGGGTGGTCGGATTCAGGTGCTGGCCGGGGGCAGCTCGATCCAAAATCCGCTGCCGCGGCCCAATTCGGACTCGACGCCCACCCGGCCCCCGATCTTCTCCACCGCCCGCCGCACGAGGGACAGTCCCACGCCGGTGCCGGGATAGGCTTGCTGGCTGTTCAGCCGCTCGAAGAGCTGGAAGATCCGCTTCTGGTGCTGGGCGGCGATGCCGATGCCCTGGTCTTCGACCCAGATTCGGATTTTGTCGCCCGCCGGGGCCGCCCAGACCCGAATATGGGGCGCGTGGCCGGCCGAGGTGAATTTGAGGGCGTTGGAGAACAGATTGGACAGGGCCTGGAACAGGGCTTCGGGCTCGCCGTAGACCGGCGGCAGGCCCGGCTTAATCGCGACGGTGGCGCCGGTCTCGGTGATGAGGAGCTCATACTGCGCCAGCACATCCGCCACCAGGGACTCCAGGGATATGTTCCGCAGGGTGACCTTTTCCCGTTCCAGACGGGCGTAAGCGAGCAGGCCGCTTATCGTCGAGTCGATCCGGGCGGCCGAGCGCCGAATGCGTTCGAGATAGCCCCGGCTTTCTTCGCTCAGGACCGAGGTGCGATCGGCGATGACGGCCTCGGAAAAGCCCCGGATGATTTGCAGCGGGGCTCGCAACTCGTGGGAGGCGGCATAGGAAAACGCCTCCAGTTCGTTCCTGACCTCGGGCGGCCCGTCAGGCAGGCCGGCCGAATTTTCCGGGCCGGCGGACTTGGGCTTGTCGGTCGTAATCATGGTCGGGGATCGATGGCCTGCTCAGGCTAAGCCGCCATTTTGCGGCGTGACTCACAGTCTGCACGAATTCAGGCCCGATCGCATCGGGCGCTTTGCTATTTGAATTTAGGGAATTAAGATAAAAAATGATTCCCCCCGAGATACCCTTTGGCCCCCCCCGCGGTGATCGCCCCGCGGGGAAGAACTCCAACCTTCCGGCTGGAGACTTCCTCCCGGCAGAACCGATGCGTGACTACGCCGCCTGAGGGGCGGGGCCGCGAGGCCCTGTCACGAAGGCCGAAGGCCTCTTGCCCCCGGTGTCCGGACGCGGCCCGATCTTTCGCCCAGGCGCTAGCGCGAAGTTTCGCGCCTGCCTCCTCCTTGGCTTCGTCCTGCTCCTCGCGGTGACCGACGCCGGCTACGCCTTTTACCATTCGCCCTGGTGGAGCCGCGTCGGCTTCGCTTCCGACCAGCCCGTCCTCTTCAGCCACCGGCACCATGCGGCGGAGCTGCGCATCGACTGCCGCTACTGCCACAGCTCGGTGGAAACGTCGCCCTTCGCCGGCATGCCGCCGACCGAGACCTGCCTGAGCTGCCATTCCCAGATATTCGGCACCACCGCCCTGCTCCGCCCCGTGGTCGTGAGCGCCGAAACCAACCAGCCGCTGCGATGGAATCGCGTCACGCGGATGCCGGACTTTGTCTATTTTGACCACCAGATCCACGTCGCCAAGGGCATCGGCTGCACCAGCTGCCATGGCGCCATCGGCAGCATGGCGCTGACGGCCAAGGGCGAGCGCCTGGACATGCGGCAGTGCCTGGAATGCCATCGCGACCCCCGGCCGTTCCTCCGGCCCTCCGCCGAAATATTTCTCCCCGCCTGGACGCCGCCCGCGGACCAGGCCGCGCGCGGCGCAGCCCTCGCGGCGCACTACGGCCTCGCCCTGCGCCACCTCACCAATTGCTCGACATGCCACCGCTGACTTCACTGCCTGCGCGTTCCCCGGAGTTTGCCGAGGGCGCCGATGTTTGGCCGCCCGACCTCGATCGGCGGGGCTTCCTCGGCCTGATGGGAGCGTCGCTGGCCTTGGGCGGCCTGGCCGGGTGCCGCGCGGCCAAGACGCTCGTGCCCTATACCCACCAGCCGGATTCGGTCGTGCCGGGCCTGCCGTCTTTCTACGCTTCCGCCTGCCCCTGCGAGGGATTTGCCCGGGGGATCCTGGTCGAGGCGCATGAAGGCCGGCCGACCAAGATCGAAGGCAATCCCCGCCACGCCGAAAGCGGGGGCGCCGCTGACGCGGTGACGCAGGCGGCAATCCTGGCCCTTTACGATCCGGATCGATCCCAGGCCCCCCTGCACCAGGGACGGCCCGCCTCCTGGCCGGAGTTCGAATCCGCCTGGCGGGAGGAGGACCGGCGCCTGGCCCCGGTGGGCGGCGCCGGGCTGGCGCTCCTGACTGAACCCACCACATCGCCCACGGTGCGGGCAGGCCTCCACCGGCTGCTCGACCGCTTTCCCCGGGCCCGCTGGTTCCAGCACACCGCCCTCGCCCGCTACGACGCGGAGGGCTTCCAGCCGGACTATGACCTGGCGGAAGCGGATGTGATCCTGGCGATCGAGGGGGGATTCCTGGACCGGCATCCGGCGGCCCTGCGCTACACCCGGGCTTTCGCCGGCCGGCGCCGGGTGGAGAAAGGCGCGGTCCGAGCCAACCGCCTCTATGCGCTGGAATCGGCCTGGTCCTTGGCCGGGGCCATGGCGGATCGCCGGCTGGCCGCGCCGCCGGCGCGATTGCCGGCGATTCTCAACGCCGTGGCGACGGCCTGGTCGCGCGAGCCGCTGCCGGAGACACTGGACCGGGAGGAGCGCGCTTTTGTGACGGCGTTGACGGCGGATCTGCGCAGGCCCGGGCGAAAGGTCCTTTGCATTGCCGGCGACGAGCAGCCGGCGGCGATCCGGCGCTGGGCCCAGCGCTTGAATCAGGTCCTGGGGGCCGTCGGGAAGACGATCCGCTACCGGGCGGCGGTCCGCTCGGACGGCGACCCCCGCAGCGCGGGCGACCTGGGCGCTCTGGCCGACGCGATCGCGCGCGGCGAGATCAGCGCGCTGGCGATCCTGGGCGCCAACCCGGTCTACACCGGTCCGGCCGACGTGGAGTTCGCCGCACGCCTGGCCCGTGTCCCGTTCACCCTTCATCTTGGCGGCTACGCCGACGAAACGGCCGCAGCCGTGCGGTGGCATCTGCCGGAAAGCCATTTTCTGGAGGCTTGGTCGGATCTGCGGGGCTACGACGGCAGCGCGGTCATCCAGCAGCCTCTGATCGATCCGTTGTACGACACCCGATCCCTGGGGGAAGTCCTCCGGCTCCTGGCCGGCGATCCGCCGCTCTCCGGATACGACCTGGTGCGCGCGACCTGGCGGGCGCGGCTGGGCGCCGATGACTTCGACGGCCACTGGACCCGGTGGCTTAACGCCGGCGTGGTAGACGGCGAAAATACCCCGACGGCGAATCCGGAACCGGCGGAGGCCGAGGAGCCGGTCCCCTACCTGGATCCGGAACCGGCCGCCGCGTTGACTTTAGTGCTCCGGCCCGACCCCTGGCTGGGCGATGGGCGGCACGCGAACAACGGGTGGCTGCAGGAATTGCCGCGGCCGTTCACGGCGCTGGTGTGGGACAATGCGCTGCTGATTTCCCCGCAGCTGGGCCGGGAGCAGCGGCTGGAAAATGGCGACCTGGTCCGGGTGGAATGCGAGGGTCGGGTCGTCGAAGCGCCGGTCTGGCTCGTCCCCGGCCAGGCGGAGGGCTGTGCGGTGGCGCACTGGGGCGGGGGTCGAACCCGGGCCGGCGCGGTCGGCAGTGGCCGGGGGTTCGATGCCTTTCGCCTCCAGTCCCGCTCCGGCCGGGCCCGCGGGCTCAAGCTCACCGCCACCGGGCGAAAGACCCGGCTTGCCTCCACCCAGCATCAGTTCGCGATGGACGGCCGGGATCCGGTGCAGACCTTTGCCCTCAGGGATTTGGGCCGGCTCCGGCCCGAGCAGCCGGCGATCTCGCTCTACCCGGCCCGGGCGCGGGACACCTATGCCTGGGGCATGTCGATCGATCTCTCGACCTGCATCGGCTGCAGTGCCTGCGTCGCCGCCTGCCAGGCGGAGAACAATATTCCGGTCGTGGGCAAGGAACAGGTGTTGCGGGGCCGCGTGATGCACTGGATCCGGGTCGACACCTATTTCGCGGGCGAGCCGGGCGCCGAACGCTGCCACTCCCAGCCGGTCCCTTGCATGCAGTGCGAGAACGCGCCCTGTGAGTTGGTCTGTCCGGTCGGGGCCACCGTGCACAGCAGCGAGGGCCTGAACGAGATGGTCTACAACCGCTGCGTCGGAACCCGCTACTGCTCGAATAACTGCCCGTACAAGGTCCGGCGCTTTAATTTCTTCGATTTCCGCGCGGCGGCCGACTCGATTCTGCATCTGCAGGACAATCCGGAAGTGACCGTCCGCCAGCGCGGCGTGATGGAAAAATGCACTTACTGCGTGCAACGGATCAACCGGGCCCGCAGCGAGGCCGAGCGGGATAACCGGCCGATCCGCGATGGCGAGATCCGCACCGCCTGCCAGCAGGCCTGCCCGGCGGAAGCGATCGTTTTTGGTAATGTCGCCGACCCGGCCAGTGCGGTGGCGCAGCGCAAGGCGGAGCCTTCCAGCTACTCCCTCCTGGCCGAGCTCAACACTCGGCCCCGCACCACCTACCTCGCGAAGATGATCAATCCCGCATGAGCGCGCATCCGCCGAGCCCCGAGGCCATCGTGGATCCGACGGCGACCCTCACTTCCGTCACGGAGACGGTGAGCGGGCCGATCTTGCATCCGCCCTGGCCCCGCCTCTGGCTGGCGGGCTTCGCCGGCGCCTTCGTGGTCACGCTGGGATTGTTCGCCGCCATCGGCTGGCTGTTTATCCGCGGCGTGGGCATCTGGGGGATCAATATTCCGGTGGCCTGGGGTTTCGCCATCGTCAACTTCGTCTGGTGGATCGGCATCGGCCATGCCGGCACCTTCATTTCCGCCATCCTCCTGCTCCTGCATCAGACCTGGCGCACTTCGATCAATCGGTTCACCGAGGCGATGACCCTATTTGCCGTCGCCTGCGCCGCCCTTTATCCGGTGCTGCATTTGGGCCGGCCCATTTATGCCTATTGGCTGCTGCCTTATCCCGATACCATGGGCCTGTGGCCGCAGTTCCGCAGCCCCCTCGTCTGGGACGTCTTCGCCGTCTCCACCTATGCCACGGTCTCTCTCGTCTACTGGTACGTCGGATTGCTCCCCGACTTGGCGACGATGCGGGACCGGGCGGCTTCGACGGTGGGCCGCCGCGGCTACGGGATCTTGGCCCTGGGCTGGCGCGGCGATGCCCGGCATTGGGCCCACCACGAGAAGCTTTACCTAATCCTGGCGGGCCTGGCCACGCCGCTCGTCGTCTCGGTTCACTCCATCGTCGGCATGGACTTTGCCATCGCGATCCTGCCGGGATGGCACTCGACGATTTTTCCGCCCTATTTCGTCGGCGGGGCGATCTTCTCCGGCTTCGCCATGGTGCTGACGCTGGTGATTCCGGTGCGGGCCCTCTTTCGGATGGAGGGGCTGATCACGCTGCGGCACCTCGAGTTGATGGCGCTGGTCGTGCTTACGACCGGCTGGATTGTCACCTACGGCTACTTCAGCGAATTTTTCACGGCCTGGTGGAGCGGCGACGAGTTCGAGCGCTTTGTGCAGGCCAACCGCGCCCTCGGCCCCTACGCGCCGGCCTTCTGGCTCATGCTGACCTGCAATGTCCTGATCCCGAATCTTTTTTGGTCCCGGCGCTTGCGTCGCAGCGTGCCGGTCCTTTTCGGGGTGGCCATCCTGGTCAACGTCGGGATGTGGCTCGAGCGCTTCGTGATCGTGGTGACCAGCCTGCACCGCGACTTCGTGCCCTCCTCCTGGGGCATGTACATCCCGACCTTCTGGGACTGGAGCACGTTTATCGGGACGATCGGCTTTTTCCTGGCGCTTTTGTTTCTCTTCCTCCGGCTCCTGCCGGCGATCTCGATGTCGGAAATGCGCGGGCTGGTGATCAAGGCCAAGGAGAGTGGGGAATGAAGACGGCCTATGGCGTGATGGCGGAATTCTCCGCGCCGGAGCGCCTGGCCGCGGCCGTCGCCTCCGCGCGCCGGATGGGGTACACCCGAATCGAGACCTATTTGCCCTATCCCGTCCCGGGGGTGGCCCAGTTGCTTCCGGGGCGGCCCTCGCCCGTGCCCCTCGCCATGCTCCTCGGCGGCCTGCTGAGCGGGCTGGGCGCCTTCTTTCTCCAGGTCTACGCCGCCCGCGACTATCCCTTGGACGTCGGCGGCCGGCCATTGAACAGCTGGCCGGCTTTCGTTCCCATCACCTTTGAACTCACCGTGCTTGGCGCCGCGCTGACCGGGGTCGTGACGTTCTTCATCGTGGCGCGATTTCCCCGGCTCGAGCACCCCGTCTTCAACGACGAACGGTTTCACCGGGCCAGCCAGGACCGGTTCTTTCTCTGCGTGCGCAGCGACGACCCGCGGCTGGGTTCCACCAGCCTCGAGGAGCTGCGTTCCGAATGGGGCGCCGATTCGATTGCGGAGGTGCCGGCATGAGGGCCTTCTCCACCGCTCTGCTGCTGGCCTGGCTCCTGGGCGGAAGCGCCGGCTGCGACAACATGTGGCATCAGGAGCATTATCGGCCCTACGATCCGTCCACCCATTTTCCGGACGGGACTTCGGCGCGGACGCCGCCGGCCCACACCGTTCCGGCCGGCCCGCTTCCGGATGCCGAGGTCGCGACCGGCCGGCGCTCCGGCCAGGAGATCCGGCAGATTCCGGTTCCGGTCACCCTTTCTCTTCTGCAGCGGGGCCAGGAGTGCTTCCAGGCCCAGTGCGCGGAATGCCACGGCGCCGCCGGTTACGGCGACGGCATTGTGGTACGGCGCGGCTTTCCCGCGCCGCCTTCTTTCCACGATCTGCGCCTGCGCCAGGCCCCGGCGGGTCATTTTTACGAGGTCCTCGTCCACGGCTATGGCATCATGTACCCGGCGGGGCCCCGAGTGAGCCCGGCGGACCGGTGGGCCATCGTGGCCTACATCCGGGCCCTCCAGCTCTCGCAGCATGCGCGCGTGGCCGATCTGCCGGCGGCGGAAAGGCGCCATTTCTTGAGCCGATGAAAGCCGCCGACAAAAACCCGCTGCCGGTTTGGGGCCGGCGCGCCGGCTTCGCCGGGGCGGCCGCCCTGGTCGCGGGGGTGGCGCTGGCCGGCTTGGCGCCGGCGGCGGCCTGGCCGGCCTACCGCCTCGCGGCCTTCGCCTGCCTGCAGCCCGCCTTGGGCTGTTTGATCTTTCAACTGATCCACCGCCTCACCGGCGGCCAGTGGGGGGATGCCCTCGGGCCGTTCCTCGCCGCCGGAACCCGGCTATTGCCGTGGATTTGGCCCTGCATCGCCGTCCTGCTGCTCTTTCCGGCTGCCCAAGCGTCGGCCCTCCCGCTGGCGCCAGTGGGATTTACGCCCTCCGCCGCCGGGCTGCTGTTGCGGGCTATGATTTATGAGATGGCATTTGTCGGCTTCCGGTTCGTGGCCCTGCGGACGACGGGCAAAGGTGCCGCCGGAGCCAGCCTGATTTTGGTGGTTTTCCTGGGGCATTTCCTTGCCGCCGATTGGTTCTTCACGCTCGAGCCGGGTTGGTATTCCAGCGGCTTTCCCCTGGTCTGGCTGTCGGTCGCGGCGACGGCGGGCCTGGCCTGGGCCATCGCGCTGGCCGCCGCCTGCGGCCTTAGTCCGGCGGAGCGGGGCCCGGCCGGCCGGCCCCTCGGCCAAGACTGGGGCGATCTGATTTTAGCCACGGTGATCTTCTCCAGCTACCTGGCCTTCGTCCAATTTCTCATCATCTGGGCGGGCAACTTGCCGCCGGAGATCGCCTGGTACGTGCGGCGCTCCTCCGGCGGCTGGCAGGCGGTGGCGATAGTCCTGGCCCTTTTCCATCTGGCCTTTCCGGCCGGTTTCATGCTCTTCCGCCGCACCAAGCACAGCCGCCAGGGGGTTCCGCGGGTGGCGTGGCTGCTGTGCGGGGTCGAACTTCTCTGGATGATCTGGTTCATCGTGCCGGCTTTTCCCCGGCGCGGCCCGCTGTTTCCGCTCCTGGGACTGCTGGCCGTGGCCGCCGCCGCGGGGATCTTCTGCAATCGTTATGCCGCGGGCCTGCGGCGGACGGAGGTGAAGCCATGAGCGGGGAGCCGGCACGGGAGCGCTCCGACGCCTCGGGGCGAACCCTGGCGGTCCTGGCCCTGGGCATACCGCTTTTGATCGCTGTGGCGCTCGTCGTCGGACGTCAGCTCACGCTGGCGGCGCCCGGCGGCGGCCGGGCCGCCGCCTTGGGCGAGGCCGGGCGATTCCAGCACGGGCCGGACGAGCGGACGAGCATCGCTGAGGACTGGGCACAGCTGGATCGGGTCGAGGGGGAGCGTTTGCACGGTTACGCCTGGGTCGATCGGCGGACGGGAACCGTGCGAATTCCCATTGACCAGGCCATGGCCCAACTGGCGGCGGGGGAGGGGCCGAAGCCATGACCTGGCGATTCCCGCGCCGGCTGGGGCTGGCGATCCTGCTCGTGGCCTCCCGCCTGGCGGCTCAGCCCGCGCCCCAGTTTGCGCAGAATATCGGGGGCCAGCTGCCCCTGGCGGCCCCCTTGGTGGACGAGACCGGCCGGACTGCCCCGCTCGGCACCTGGCTGGGGCAGCGTCCCGTCCTGCTCCTGTTCGGCTACTACAATTGCCCCCAGCTCTGTTCGGTTCTGGAGCGCAGCACGGTCGACACGTTGCGCGATCTCAAGCCGACGGTGGGCCGGGATTTTGACGTCATCTATTTGAGCATCGACCCGGCGGATTCGCCGGCGGAGGCGCGCCGGAGGCGCGACGAGGCGGTGCAGATTTATGGCCGGCCGGGTTCGGTCGCCGGCTGGCACTATCTGACGGGTCGGCCCGAGGCGGTGCGGGCCGTGGCCGATGCGGCCGGTTTCGGCTACCGCTACGACCTGCGCTCGCATTGGTACATGCATCCGAGCGGATTTGTGGTGGTGACGCCGGCCGGCCGAGTCTCCCGCTATTTTCTCGGGATCGACTTCCCGGCCGAGGCGGCGGCCGCGGCGCTGCGCCGGGCGGCCGCCGGCCGGACCGGCGAACCGGTTTTCAATCTTATCCTCGAGTGCTTTCGCGGCGACGGCTTTGCCGGCCGCTATGGGCCTCTGATCTGGCGGATATTGGAAGGGGCGGTCGGCCTGACCGTGGTGGCGGTCTTCGGCGGCATCGGCTGGCTCCTCTGGCGGGAACGGACGGAAGGAGCGGCGGCGCAATGAATCTCCCCGGCCCACCCCTCGGCCTGTTCCCTGGCTGGCCCGAGTCGGCCAGCACGGCGGCGGTGCGGGTCGACCACCTCACCCTCGCGCTCCTGGGCGTGAGCGGCCTACTCGTCGCCGTCCTGGGCCTGCTCAACCTGTATTTCGTCATCCGCTATCGCCGGGGTTCGCGCGCGCCCCGCCCGCCGCTCAAAATCTCCTCCGGCAAAATCGAGGCGACCTGGATAGCGGCCACGACGGTGATTTTCCTGGGGTTCTTCTTTTCCGGCGCCCGGGCCTATCTGGACATGGAGCGGCCTCCGCCGGGCACCTTGGATCTCCATGTCATCGGCCGGCAGTGGATGTGGGACATCCGCCAGCCCAACGGCCGGCGGGAGTTCGACGAGCTGCACGTGCCGGTCCATACGCCCGTCCGCCTGCTCCTCACTTCCGAGGACGTCATCCACAGTTTTTATGTGCCAGCCTTCCGCCTCAAGCAGGACGTGGTCCCGGGCAAGGTCGTCAGCCTCTGGTTCAACGCCACCAAAACCGGCCGCTTCGCGCTCTACTGCAGCGAATTCTGCGGGACGATGCATGACCAGATGACCGGAGTCGTGGTGGTGCAGAGCCCGGACGACTACGGGCGCTGGCTGGAGAGCAGCGGAGCCCTGCCCGCGGAACTGGGCGAAGGCCGCCGGCTCTTTGTTCAATATGGCTGCGCCGGCTGCCACACGGCCGGCTCCTCCGTCCACGCCCCGCCGCTCGACGGCCTGTACGGCCGGCAGATTCCGCTGGCCCGGGGCGGCTTCGCCCGGGTCGACGAGGCTTACCTGCGCGACTGCATCCTGCTTCCGCAAAAGCAGCCGCCGGCCGGCTATCCTCTGATCATGCCCTCCTTCACCGGCGTGATCCCGGAGGGTCAGCTGCTGACGTTGATCGCTTATTTGAAAGAGCTGGGCCGCGGCGCCGCGGAGGAGGCCAAGCCATGAGCGCCGCGCCCCCGGCCCAACCCAGCTACCTCAGCGCCGGCCTGACCGTCCGGTCCTGGCTCGGGACCCTCGACCACAAGCGGATCGGGCTCCTCTACCTTTTCACGATCACCTTCTTCTTCGCCATCGCGGCGGCCGCGGCGGCCGCGATGCGGGTCTCCCTCCTGTCTCCGAGCGGAGACTTGATGACCTCCGAATTCTACAACCGGCTCTTCACCCTCCACGGCGTCCTCATGGTCTGGTTCTTCCTCATTCCCTCGATTCCCGCCGTCTTGGGAAATTTCATCCTGCCGCTGATGATCGGAGCCCCCGACGTCGCTTTCCCCCGGCTGAACCTGGCGAGCTGGTACATCTTCGTCGCCGGTGGCCTGCTCGTCCTTTACGCCATCGCGGCCGGAGGGGTGGACACGGGCTGGACCTTCTACACGCCCTACAGCAGCACGTATTCCAACGGCCATGTCATGGCCATGGCCGCCGGCGTCTTCGTCGCCGGCTTTTCCTCCATCGCCACGGGGCTTAATTTCATCGTTACGATCCACCGGCTGCGCGCCCCCGGCCTGACCTGGTTCCGGCTGCCGCTCTTCGTCTGGTCGCTCTACGCCACCAGCATCATTCTCGTCCTGGCCACGCCGGTCCTGGCCATCACCTTATTTCTGATGGGCCTGGAGCGCGGCTTCGGGGTGGGCATCTTCGATCCGAAGATCGGCGGCGATCCGCTGCTCTTCCAGCACCTCTTCTGGTTTTATTCCCACCCCGCGGTCTACATCATGATCCTGCCGGGCATGGGGGTCGTGAGCGAATTGATCACCTGCTTCGCCCGCAAGCGCCTCTTTGGCTATCCGGTGATGGCGGCCGCGACCCTGATGATCGCGATCCTGGGCTTCCTCGTCTGGGGCCACCACATGTTCGTCAGCAGCCAGTCGATGTACGCCGGGGTCGTCTTCTCCCTTCTCAGCTTCCTGGTCTCGGTGCCCTCGGCGGTCAAAGTCTTCAGCTGGACGGCCACGCTGCATCGCGGGTCGATCCGCCTGGACACGCCCCTCATCTACGCCCTCGGCTTCCTCGGGCTCTTCACCGTCGGGGGCCTGACCGGAATTTTCCTCGCCACCCTGCCGGTCGACGTCCACGTCCACGGCACCTACTTCGTCGTCGCTCACTTCCACTACGTGATGGTGGGCGGGATGGTTATGGCCTTCATGGGCGGCATCCATTACTGGTGGCCGAAGATTTCCGGCCGGCGCTACCACGAATGGTCCGGTCGGATTGCCGCGGTCCTAATCTTTATCGGCTTCAACCTCACCTTCTTCCCCCAGTTTCTCCTCGGCTACATGGGGATGCCGCGCCGCTATCACATCTACTCCCCGGAGTTTCAGACCCTGAACGTCTTTTCGACCGCCGGTGCCTCGATCCTCGGGCTCGGCTACGCCCTGCCGTTGATCTACCTCACCTGGTCGTTTTTCCGCGGGCCGGCGGCCGGGCCCAATCCCTGGCGGGCGACCGGCCTGGAATGGAAGACGGATTCGCCGCCGCCAAAGGATAATTTTGCCGAGACGCCGGTCGTGACCGAAGGGCCGTATGCCTACGAGGAGGAGCAGTCGTGAGTGCGGCGAGTTCCCCCACCCTGAGCCCGGCGGAGGCGCGGGCCGACCGCTCGGTCACCAATCATCTCGGCATGTGGGTTTTTCTCGCCACCGAGGTCCTGTTCTTCGGCGGCATGTTTCTGGCCTATAGCCTCTACCGTCACGCCTACCCGGAGATCTTCCGCCAGGGCGCCCGCACGATGGAGTTTTGGCCGGGCACGATCAATACGGCGGTCCTCCTGACCAGCAGTCTCTTCATGGCGATCGCGGACCGGGCGGTGGGGTCCGAGCGGCGGAGACTGGTCGGCTTCTGCCTGGGGCTGACCTGGCTCCTGGGCGCGGCCTTCCTCGGAATCAAGGCCTTCGAATACGCCGCCAAGGTTAGGGCCGGCCTGGTCCCGGGCCGGTCCTTCCGCGGTCCGCCTGGCACCGGTCCCCGGCTGCAAATCTTCTTCTTCCTCTATTTTGCCATGACTGGCCTGCATGCGATCCACATGATCGCCGGGCTGGCCGCGGTCGGCTGGCTGATCGTCCTGCACCGCCGGGGCGAGCTGACGCCGCTCCGGGCCGAGCCGGTCGCGATCGTCGGGCTGTACTGGCACTTCGTCGACTGCATCTGGGTCTTCCTCTACCCGCTCTTTTACCTGCCCGGCCGATGAAACCTTCCCGTCAGGCCGTGCCCGTGGGCGATTTGATCGGCGTCTTCGCCGGCCTGCTCGCCTTGCTCGTTCTTTCGGCCGCGACGGCCGCCTTGCCGCCGGCCCCGTGGAAAACGGCCTTCGGCCTGGGCGTGGCCGTGGCCAAGACCGTCTTGATCGCCTTGGTCTTCATGAAGCTGCGCACCCAGCGGGGCCTCATCCGGATTTTCGCCTCCGCCGGCTTGTTTTGGCTCGGAATCTTCGCTATCTTGCTGTTCTGCGATTACCTCACCCGGGGCTGGCGCTAGTTTCAAGGAAACCCCCATGGGACTGGGGTCAGTTCCTCCGATGGCGGGGACTTGGTCCCCGCCGCTATAGTCTACTCATCATGAAACACGATCTTACGGGCAAGAAAATCGCCATCCTCGCCACCGACGGTTTCGAGCAGGTCGAACTGGAAAAGCCCAGGCAGGCCCTGGAGAAGGCCGGGGCGGAAACAGCCATCATTTCCCCGCATGGGGGCAAGGTGCAGGGCTGGAATCACCAGGACAAGGGCGATAAATTCAAGGTGGATGCGCAGGTCGCCGACGCCCAGGCCTCCGACTACGACGGGCTTCTCCTGCCGGGTGGAGTGATGAACCCCGACTCCCTCCGTCAGGTGCCGGAAGCCGTCCAGTTCGTCCGCTCGTTCTTCGCCGCGGGCAAGCCGGTCGCGGCCATTTGCCACGGTCCCCAAATGCTGATCGAGGCCGGGGTGGTGCGGGGCCGCAAACTCACCTCCTTTCCCTCGCTTCAGACCGATTTGAGAAATGCCGGGGCCACCTGGGTGGACGAGGTCGTGGTCACCGACCAGGGCCTTGTCACCAGCCGGAAGCCGGACGACATCCCGTACTTCAATGACAAGATGATCGAGGAATTTGCCGAAGGCGTGCACGTCGGCCAGAGAACGGCCGCCGGGCGGGCGCCCGGCAATTAAATCGCGAAGAATTAACTTATGAGCGCCAAAACACCCCGTCCCCGCACTGGAAAAATCGAATTGCATAGCCGGGGCGCGGGCCCCGTCAGCGCATCGGATCTGGAAAAGCGCGCCCGCGAAATCGCGCTGATCGAAGGCCATCCCGAGCCTACGCCTGCGGATCGGGTGCAAGCGCGCCGGGATTTGGGCGGCGAAGTCGCCGTCCCCGGCGAAGACGCCGCCATGGTCGATTCGCTTTCCCGGGATCCGAGCGACCCGCCGCCCAATCGCGGGGAGCAGATCCCGGATCAGGAGGAGCCGGACGACGACGAGGAGGCGCAATCCGAGCGTCTCGTCGAAGAAGGCGTGGATGAGGCCGAGCATGACCAAATGCTCGCCGCCCGGCGGAAACGAAACCTTTAGGGGCAAAGGGGTGTCTAAGGGTCAACCCCAACCCCTTAAAATCCATGGCCTTTGACCAAAACCAGTCCG
>Ga0302279_10001636_pt1 | contig 31477 bp, 29 predicted proteins | sample III_Bog_N3_3_FD_194541 | JGI IMG/M metagenome (GOLD analysis project Ga0302279, IMG submission 194541) | Peat permafrost microbial communities from Stordalen Mire near Abisko, Sweden - III_Bog_N3_3 | ecosystem: Environmental > Terrestrial > Soil > Wetlands > Peat | place: Sweden: Abisko...
CGGGGAACGGGCTACAAGCTGGTCATCTAATGCGCCAACGAAGTCTTCGACTTCGTCTCTTGATCACCTTCGGCCTGGGCGCGTTCATCCTGAGTGGCCTCTTCGCGGCGCTGACCTATGAGGGCGTGCACCACGTCCTGGTCGCCGACAGTGAACAGGCCGACCTGCACGAGAGCTTGGAGAACGCGGCGCTCGTGCGCAGCACGCTCTACACCTCACCCCCCGACTTGGCGAAGCTGCTCAATTCGATCGAACGCGCCACGACCTCGAGCGTGTTGGTCCAAACCAACAAGCTGTATCTCTCGCGCGGCATCGGGGCCAACACCGTCGACGTGCCCCTCACCTTCCTCGCCACCGTCCGTCAGGGCCACGCCGCCACGCAGGTCCTCGAGATCAACGGCCAGGTGATCTACGTGGTGGGCGTACCCATCCCGGCCGTGGACACCCAGTTCTACGAGGTGTTCAAGTTCAACTCACTCGAGCGCACGTTGCGTCTCTTGATGTTCGTGCTCGGCGTCGGCGCCCTGATCACCATCCTCTTCGGCGTCTCGGGCGGACTATGGGTGACGCGCCGCACGGTGCGACCCTTAGAGCGTGTCTCCTTGGCCGCCGCGGCGATCGCCGACGGCAATCTCTCGACGCGCCTCCAGGTCACCCAGGCGGACCGCGAGGTCCAACAACTCACCGACTCCTTTAACGAGATGGTCAGTCAACTCGTCGAGCGCTTAGAGCGCGACGCCCGGTTCGCGAGTGACGTGAGCCACGAGCTACGTTCGCCACTCACGACCTTGGCCACGACCGCCTCGGTACTCCAACAACACCGCGCCGAGCTCTCCCCCGCGGGCCAGGAGAGCCTCGACCTGCTCACCGCGGACCTCTCGATCTTCCAATCACTCGTCGAGGACCTCTTAGAGATGGCGCGCACCGACGCCGGCGCGGTGCCCCTGGCGATCGAGACGGTCGACGCCGTCGAACTCGTGCGTCAATCCGTGCGTTCCGCGGCTCGACGTCACGGCATCGTCGAGCCCCCCATTGAAGTGGCCCCCGCCATCGACGATCCATTGATATCGGTGGACCGACGGCGCTTCGAACGCGTGATCACCAACCTCATCGACAACGCCCACCACTACGCCGGGGGCACGACGGCCGTTCGACTCGACTACGAGCGAGGGCAGTTCGCCGTGAACGTGGATGACGCGGGACCGGGAATACCGACCGAGGAGCGTGAAGAAATCTTCGAGCGGTTTTTCCGTGGGCGGGCCGCCCACGACCGCGGCAACGTGCGCGGCACCGGTCTCGGCCTCGCCCTGGTGCGCGACCACGTGCGGGCCTTCGGAGGATCGATCGAAGTGCTCGAAAGCCCCGAGGGTGGCGCTCGACTCCGCATCCTCCTGCCACTCGTGGAAGAAGAGCCCTCGTGAAACGGCTGCGGGTGGCGCTGTTGATGGCGCTCGGTGCCCTCGTGCTCGCGGGCTGCACGCTCGTGTCGCCCAACGCGCTGCCCCAGCGCATTCCACCCTCGAAGGTGCACCTCGGACTGCTCAACAAGACGATCCCCGACACCAACGGCGCGCGGGTGCGCTTCATTACCCAGCCGGTCTACAACATCGACATCACCGGTCACCTGGTGTCGTCGAGTCGCATCGTGCCGTCGCCGCCGGCGCTGGCCACGGTCATCGAGCAGCTGCTCCTTGGACCCTCGGCGATAGAAAAATCGGCCGGCTACTCCTCGGCGCTGCCGAAGTCGCTGGTCCTACTCTCGGCCCACGTCCGCAACGATGTCGGAATGGTCAACCTCGCCACCTCCCTGGGTGCGCTCCCGCGTCATCAACAGGTCCTCGCGGTGGGTCAACTCGTGCTCACCGCCGACGTCGTTGGCGCCACTCGCGGGATCGTCATCGAAGTGGCCGGCGTGATCCAACGCGTGCCGCTACCCAATGGCACAACGACGACGCTGGCGACACCGGCGGACTTCCGGAGCCTGTTGAACAACTAGTGCGCGGGCAGGGTGCGCAGCGCCGGTGCGGCACTCCAGAGGTGTTCGAGGTCGTAGTACTCGCGCGTCGTCTCATCAAAGACGTGCACGATGACGTCGCCGTAGTCGAGCGCCACCCACTCCCCTTGGAAGAGCCCCTCCACGCGGATCGGCTTGATGCCCAGCGCCAACTCGACCAGACGTTCGACCTCTTCGGCGATGGCGCGCACCTGGCGGTCGTTGCGACCAGACGTGACGACCAACGCGTCGAAGCTGTCGATCAACTCGCGCAGGTCCAACACGACGGTGTCGACGCCGAGTTTCTCCTCCGCCGCGATGACCGCGGCGTTCACCAGGGTCGAGGTAAACGTGGAATGGGGGCCGCGAGGCTGCTCGCCGCTCGTCACGCGCTCACTCAGTGGGCCACCCCGAGAACGGCGAGCGCGCCGAAGAAGGGAACAGCGAGGGCGAGGGCACCGAGGATGGCGTAGCGCTGCTTGGTGCGTCGCAACTCTCTGCGACCGGGCGTCGCGTCTGCGACCTCTACTCGTGTCGACCGTTGCTCAGACAAATCGAAGGTGCGAACCGCCATTGCCTCGACTCTAGCCTCGGGCCTGCTCGAAGAGTGGAATCACGCGCGCGGGCAAGAAATGGCGGAGATCCTCCGCTCCGGGTGCGAGTTCTCGCACGAACGTGCTCGAGAGGTCGACGGGCTCCATGGGAATGACGTAACTGCGCCACAGCGGTAAGGCGTCGGTATCCGAGCCCGGACGAGGCACGATGCCGACTTCGACGAGTTCTCGCAACTCCTCACCACCGTGCCAACTGTCGAGCTGCGTCGCTAAGTCCGCTCCCACGATGAGGTCCACCGACTCCGCGTCGTTGCGAAGTTCGCGCACCGTGTCGAGTGTGTAGGAGGGACCCGTGCGGCGCAGTTCGATGTCCGAGACCTCCACGAGGTCCAAGTCGTCGAACGCGGCGTGGGCCATGGCGAGGCGCACGTCGGCCGCCAAGACGCCGGTCCCCTTCAGGTAGGGGTCCCCCGCGACGGTCACCACGAGTCGGTCGAATCGGCCGGTGCGCGCGGCCGCCGCCAAGGCCGCGACGTGGCCCAGGTGCGGGGGGTCAAAGGTCCCGCCGAAGAGACCCAGTCGGCGAACTTTCACTACCGAAGCCTATTTGATTGGATGATTCCTCGAAGTGCCCATAACCTTGTCAGATGGCATCGACCAGCAACGAGTGGACCCCGAGGAGTTGGCGCGAGTACTCACTCGCCCAGTCGCCCACCTGGCCGGACACCGAGCACCTTGCGCGCGTCGAAGCCGTACTCGCCACCAAGCCGCCCCTCGTCTTCGCTGGCGAGGCCCGTCGCCTCCAAGATCAACTCGCCTTAGCGGCGAGCGGCCGGGCCTTCGTCCTCCAAGCCGGCGACTGCGCGGAGTCCTTTCACGAGAGTTCCGCCGACGTCATCCGCGACAAACTCAAGGTCATCTTGCAGATGGCGGTCGCCCTCACGTACGCGGCCGGCGTTCCCGTCATCAAAGTCGGACGTATCGCGGGCCAGTTCGCCAAACCGCGCAGCGACGACTTTGAAGAGCGCGACGGCGTTCGCCTTGCGGCCTTTCGCGGTCACATCATCAACTCCGAGGAGTTCAGCGCGGAGGCGCGTCGACCCGATCCCGAACGACTGCTGAGCGCGTACCACCAGAGCGTCTCGACGCTCAACTTGCTGCGCGCCTTCACGACCGGTGGCTTCGCCGCGCTCTCGCGCGTGCACGCCTGGAACCAGGAGTTCGTCGCGAACTCCCTCGAGGGCAAACGCTACGAGGTCATCGCGGACGAGATCGAGCGGGCCCTGCAGTTCATGAAGGCCTGCGGCATCGACCTCCACGACGACCAGGCGCTCCAAGCCGTCGAGTTCTACACCAGCCACGAGGCGTTGATCCTCCCCTACGAACAGGCCCTCACGCGGCGCGACTCGTTGACCGGCGACTGGTACGACTGCTCGGCGCACTTGCTCTGGGTCGGCGACCGCACGCGCCAACTCGATGGCGCCCACGTCAACTTCCTGCGCGGGGTGTCCAATCCACTCGGCCTCAAGGTCGGACCCTCGATGGAGGCCGACGAACTGCGCGAACTCGTCGACGTCCTCAACCCCGAGAACACCCCGGGTCGACTCACGTTGATCTCGCGCATGGGGCACCAGCGCATCTCTGAACTTCTGCCGCCGCTCGTGGAGGCGATGCGTGATGAAGGCCGCAACGAACTATGGACCTGTGACCCCATGCACGGCAATACCTTCGTCGCCTCGGGTGGTCAAAAGACCCGTCGATTCGACGACGTGCTGTCGGAGACCTCGCAGTTCTTCATGGTCCACCAAGCACTCGGCACCTGGCCGGGTGGGCTGCACGTGGAACTCACCGGCGACGACGTGACCGAATGCCTCGGCGGTGGTTCACGCCTGAACGAGAACGACCTCGACCAGAACTACACCTCGATCTGCGACCCGCGTCTCAACGCCACCCAGAGTCTGGATCTGGCCTTCCACGTCGCGGAGTACCTGCAACGTTACGCGACGCCGATCGGCGAGAGGTCGTTGTAACGAAGGAGCCGTGACCGGTCGCCCTCGAAGCCGTATTCGATCTCGGTCATCGAACAGTTCTCGATGCGCGGGCGCAGACGAACGTCACCCGAGACTCCCTGGTAGTGCTTCATTGCTTGTTCAATAAAGCCGCCGTGGACGACCATGACCACCAGTTCGTTGCGGTGCCGCTCGACGATGCGGTCAATGGCGAGAACGCAGCGATTGAAGAACCCCATCAGGCTCTCGCCCCCGGGCACGTTGACGGCAAAGGGATCGGTGCTCCAATCGGGCAAGGTGTACTTTGCTGCAACCTCGGGCCAACTCAGTCCGTCCGCTTCGCCCACGCCCAGTTCGCAGAGTTGCTCGTCGAGCGCGGGCGTGAGGCGAGCGTTGATCGCGGGAAAGACGATGTCGCCGGTCTCAATCGCCCGGGGCAACGTCGAGGTGTAGAACGCGCTGGCCGCTTCGAGCTCGCCGGTGATCGAAAGGCGTATCGCGAGGGCCGTCGCCTGCGCGCGGCCGAGATCAGTGAGCCCACCGTCACCGACCGGCCCCCCGGCGAGACCCTTGGCGTTGGCGACGCACTCGCCGTGTCGAATCATCAACAGCCGCGTCGCCCTCGGGAGTGGTCCGCGTTGACGGAATCCCTCGGGCGGCAGCAGCGCTTCGTCGCTCACGCGAGTTCGCCCACGAAGGCCTCGAGTTGACGCAACGTGCGGCACTCGATCACCCGGTCGCAGTAGGGCGCGTACTGGTTCACGATCGAGTCTCCGCTGTTCCAGTAACTGGTCGGCTCGGGGTTCAGCCAGTAGACGGCCTTCGCCCGGTGGTGCAGGTCCGCGACGATTTCGGCGTGGGCTTGGTGATAGTTGTTGCGCGCGTCGCCGAGGATCAAGACCGTCGAGCGCTTGGTGAGGTCCTTGGCGTAGCGGTCGTGAAAGGTCACCAGCGCCCGCCCGTAGTCCGAGTGACCGTCGAAGGCGATCACGTCGGCTTCGGCGTTGATCCGCGCCACGGCGTCGGCGGGGTCTTCGACCCCGTCGAAGAGCGCGGTCACCTCATCGAGGCCGTCGACGAAGACGAAGCTACGCACCTTGGAGAACTGGGAACTGATGGCGTGCACGAGGTGCAGGGTGAACCTCGCGAATGAGGCAACGGAACCGGACACGTCGGCGATGACGAAGATCTCGGGTTTCGCCGGTCGCGGTGGCTTAAAGCGCAGGTCGATCGGCACGCCGCCCGTTGAAAGACTTCGACGCACCGTGTGGCGTAGGTCCACCGGACCACGACGACGGCGGCGGCGCTTGCGAGCGAGGCGCACCGCGAGTTTGCGACTAAGTGGGCGCAGCGCCCGTTCGAGTTGGGCCATCTCGTCACGGTTGGCGTGCATGACGTCGAGGTCTTCGGGCAAGGGCTTGCGAACCGATTTGGCGAGCGCCCTCGAGCCGCGGTCCTCGACGAGTCGCTCGCGGATCTCGCGTTCGATCTCGGCCTTTAATTGTTCGATGCGCGAGGTGACCTCGTCGCGAGCGAGGCGCTCGGCGAGTTCGTCGGGGTGGTCGCGGCGCGTCGCCTCGAGCAAGCGCTGCTCGAGCGTGTCGAGCTCTAGGTTCCGCAACGTGCGATACAGGTAGTAGGTTCCGCCAACCGGCCGGCCGGGCTCCATCCCGGCGTAACGCGTCACTGCTTCGCCCGAGCCGAATCGCAGGGCCTCCGCGTCACCGTTGAGCAGCGCGCGATAGAGCAGTTCCGAGAGTTCCTGCGCGCTCAGTCCGCTCCCCCCGCCCTGGCCACGACCCTGACCCGGACTATTCGCACCGGCCGCGCCCTCGCTCATCTCGCGCTCGGCCTTGGACGCCTCATCGAGCAGGTCCTCGATGCTCTCGATCGAGCGCAGCGCGAAGAAGACCTCGAAGGCGGTGTTGTAGACCGGCAGGTGGTCACCGTCTTTGACGAGCGTCGCGGCCAACGTCGCGCGCAGCATCGAGCGGTCCGCTAAGTCGATGACCTCGACGGCTCGAGCGGCATCGACGTGTTCGCTCATCGACACGGGGATCCCCGCCGCGCGCAGCTCCCCGATGAAGTCACCGAGCAGGTTAAGCAACGGGCCTCGAGCGAGCGAAGAGCTCCTTGGTGGCGCGTTCGATGTCGGACTGGTACTTGAGGAGGATGTGTAGCGTCGCCGCCGCATCCTCGTCACCGATCTCCTCGCGCCCCAGCACCACCAGGGTGCGCGCCCAGTCCAAGGTCTCAGAGACCGATGGCGCCTTCTTCAAATCGATAGTGCGCAGCGAGCGCACGACCTGGGCGATCTGTTCTGCGAGCGCGGAGGAGATGCCCGGCACGCGCGAGAGGATGATGTCGCGCTCGCGTTCGATGGTCGGATAGCCCACGTAGAGATAGAGGCAGCGACGCTTCAGCGCTTCGGAGAGTTCGCGCGTGTTGTTCGAGGTCAAAAAGACCATCGGGATCTGCTTCGCGCGAATGGTCCCGAGTTCCGGGATCGAGACCTGGTACTCCGAGAGGATCTCCAGCATGAGTGCTTCGGTCTCGAGTTCGACCCGGTCGACCTCGTCGATCAGTAACACGACGGGGTCCTCCGCGGAGATCGCCTCGAGCAGCGGTCGGGTCAACATGAACTCCTCGGCGAAGATGTCCTCTTCTAAGTGGTGCCACTCCTCGGTGCCCGCGCCCTCGGGTCGACCGGCCTGGATGCGCAGGAGCTGTTTGCGGTAGTTCCACTCATAGAGCGCCTTGGACTCATCGAGGCCCTCGTAGCACTGCAGTCGAATCAGTCGCGCGCCGATCGAATCGGCGACCGCCCGCGCGAGGGCGGTCTTGCCGGTGCCGGCGGGTCCTTCGACGAGGACCGGCTTCGCCAGTCGGTCGGCCAGGTAGGTCACCGAGGCGATCGCCTCGTCGCTGAGGTAGTCGTTCTCGGCCAGGAGTTTCTGCACTTCGGCCGGTGAGTCGAAACGTGGCGGCGGCACACTCTTCAGGCCGAGTCGCTGTGCGAGTTCCTCGCGGGGGTCTAAGGCGCTCATCGAATCTGTCCCTCTCCTCTAATGACCCACTTCAAACAGGTGAGTTCGCGCAGGCCCATCGGGCCGCGCGCGTGCAACTTCTGCGTCGAGATCCCGACCTCGCCACCGAGTCCGAGTTCTCCACCGTCGACGAATCGAGTCGAGGTGTTCACGAGCACCGCCGCGGCGTCAACGCGTCGCACCCACGCGTCGGCATTCGCCGCGTCCTCGGTGAGGATCGCCTCCGAATGGCCCGTGCCGTAGGTGGCGACGTGGCTGATCGCCTCATCGAGGGAGCCGACGACTTTGACGGCCAACACGAGGTCCAAGAACTCCGTCGCGAAGTCTTCTTCGGTTGCGGCCGTCGCTTCGGGCAACCAGGCGCGCGCCGCAGCGTCCGCGCGCAGTTCCACCTCGGGCATCGACGCGGCGAGGGCCGGCAGGAATGAGGGCGCGATCGACTCGTGCACCAACACCGTCTCGGTGGCGTTACACACCCCCGGTCGCGAGGTCTTGGCGTTGCGCACGATGGCGACGGCCTGGTCGAGCGTGGCTGTCGCGTCGACGTAGACGTGGCAGTTCCCGTCGCCGTCGAGCACGTAGGGCACGCGGGCGTGTTCGCGCATCGCCGCGATCAGACTCGGACCCCCGCGCGGGATCAGACAGTCGAGCACGTCGGTCATCTGCATGAAGGCCGCGGCGGTCTCGCGCGAGGTGTCCGCCACCAGCGCGACCCCGTCTTGGGGCAGGCCTTCTTTTTCGAGGGCCTCGCGCCAGAGTTCGACGATGAAGGCGTTCGTGCGCTGCGCGCTCGAGGACCCTCGCAGATACGCCGCGTTACCGCTACGCACGCACAGCCCCGCCACGTCGCTCGTGACGTTCGGTCGGTTCTCGTACACCACGCCGATGACCCCGAGGGGCACGCGCAGTCGCTCGACGCGCAGCCCGTTGGGTCGCGTGCTCGCATCCACTCGTTCGAAGAGTGGGTCGGGCGCACCGGCGATCTCGCGCAGGGCACTCGCCATCGAATCCACGCGCGCGGGGGTGAGCGTCAAGCGGTCACGCCCCGGACCGGACTCCTCGTAGGCGGCAACTTCCGCGGCGTTGATCGCGAGGAGTTCCTCACAGCGCGACTCGAGCAGGTCGGCCACCTGGCGCAGTACGGCGGCGCGCGACTCGTCGCTCGCCTGGGCGAGTGCGATGGCGGCGCGCTTGACCGCGACGCCCTGTGCGGCCAGGTCCCCGTTCGTCATAGAGCCAGCGTAACGGGCGGGGCTACGGCCGCCGTAAGAGGACGAGGTCGTCGCGGTGCACGACGACGACCTCGTCGCCGTCAAAGAAGGACTCCGCCGAGGCGCGCACCAGTCCCTTGGCGATCGTCTGGCCGTCGGGACCACGCACCTCCACGGCGTCGCCCTCGACGAAGGAGCCGGTGAAACTCTCGACGCCCACGCGCAGCAGACTTCGCCCGCCTTCTTCGAGCGCTCGTCCGGCCCCCTCGTTGACACTGATCGTCCCCCGACTCGCGACCGCGAAGGCGATCCAGGATTTGCGAGCCGACAGTCGTTCCGGGCGGGGAGAGAACGTCGTACCGAACCCTGGCGTTCCTTCGAGGGCCAGGCGTAAGGAGTGGCTCGCGCGGGCGGGTGCGATGACCGTGGTGACGCCCGACCACATGGCCATGTGCGCCGCGGCCAGTTTCGACGCCATGCCGCCGCTGCCGACGCCGGACCTGCTCGACCCGGCCGCCTCGAGCAAGTTGGCGTCCAAGGCGGTGACCTCTTCGATCAGCGTCGCCGTGGCGTCTAAGCGAGGGTCCGCGGTCAAGAGCCCGTCGGTGTCGGTTAAGAGCACCAGGTGCGAGGCACCGACCAGATTGGCGACCAGCGCCGCCAAGCGGTCGTTGTCACCGAAGTGGATCTCCTCATCGGCCACCGCGTCGTTCTCGTTCACGATCGCCACGACCCCCAAACCCGCCAGCGCTTCTAAGGTCCCGCGAGCGTGCAGGTACTGACCACGGTGCGAGAAATCCAGTGGCGCGAGGAGTACCTGGCCGACCGGCGCTCCGAGCGCGGCGAAGGCGTCACGCCAGGCGTGCATCAACAAAGGCTGCCCGACGGCCGAGACGGCTTGGAGCGTCGTGGCGTCACGCGGTCGCGGGCGGCCCTGGCCAACCTCGGCCCAGCCCGCGGTGATCGCGCCCGAGGTCACCACCACGAGGGACCAGCCCTCGTTACGCAGGGCCACCACGTCGCCCGCCAGTGCCGCCAACACCTCGTGGGCGACGTTGCCGCTGTCATCGGTGACTGACGTCGTCCCGATCTTGACGACGACGCTACGACTCGTCATCGCTCTCGTCGAGGTCGAGTCGGCCGTGTCGCGCGAGTCGCTCGCGGCGGGTGGCCCGGTGGTGTTCACCGCGGTCGAGGCCCGTGCCGCCGTCGTCGCGCCACCACTCGAAACTCAACGTGCCGATGGTGACCACGTCACCCTCACGCACGCCGGCGCGGGTTAAGAGACGATCGACACCGAGTTCCTTGAGCCGGTGCACGATCTCCGCCAGCGCCTGATCGTCGGTGAGGTCTTGGAACCGCACGGCGCGCGTGGCGGCTCGTCCTTCGACGACCCAACCGGTCTCGCCCACGCGTCGCACCGTGATCGATTCGGGCATGGGTCGGTGCACCACCACCTCGTGCTCGATCGCATCGGCTTCCGCGTCGCGCGCTCGACTCACCAGACCGGCGAGTTCGCCCACGAGCGCGTCGAGACCTTCGCCGGTGACCGCCGAGATGCTCGTGACGCCGTCGAGTTCGTAGGCCGCGACGTCGCCCTTGGAGCCCACGACGACTCTCGGACGCTCCAGCAGGTCAGCCTGGTAGTCGCCCAACTCGCGCAGGAGAATCTCGAGTTGCTCGCCCGGGGGCATTGGCGCAGCCTCGGAGAGGTCGAGCAGTACACAGAGCACCCGCGCGCGTTCGACGTGACGCAAGAAGTCGTGGCCGAGACCGCGACCTTCGGCGGCACCCTCGATGAGCCCGGGGATGTCGGCCATGACGAACTCGGTGGCGTCGCCCGGACGCGCGGCGCGTCCCCCGACGCGCACCACTCCGAGGTTCGGCACGAGGGTGGTGAAGGGATAGTCGGCGATCTTCGGACGCGCCGCCGAGACGCGCGAGATGAGCGTCGACTTACCGACGTTGGGAAAACCGATCAACGCCACGTCGGCGTTGAGCTTCAACTCGAGATCGAACCAGAACTCTTCGCCGGCTTCTCCCTGCTCGGCGAAGGCCGGCGCGCGACGTTGATTCGAGAGGAAACGCGCGTTGCCCTGCCCGCCGAGGCCGCCCTCGGCGGCGAGCCAGCGGTCCCCGGGACCTCGCAGGTCGACCAGGAGCGTGCCGCTCGGGTCGTAGACCATCGTGCCGACCGGCACGCCCACGACGACGTCCTTCCCGCGGGCGCCGTGTTGGCGCTTGGAGGTGCCGTGTTGACCGTCGGTGCCGCGGCGAAAGGGGTGATCGCGAAAGCCCAACAGCGAGGCCTGATTGTGGTCGGCCTCTAACCAGACGTCGCCGCCCTTACCGCCGTCGCCCCCGTCGGGGCCGCCCTTGGCGACGTGGGCCTCGCGACGAAAGCTCACACAGCCCGCCCCGCCGTTGCCACCTTTGGCGTGGAGTTGGGCGCCGTCGACGAAGGTTGACATCCCGCCAGTCTACGGAGCGCCCCTAGCGGAGCAGTTGCTCGAGCGCGGCGTCAAAGACCGATTGGTGACGAGCGACGTCCTCGTCGGTGGTGTCGGGACACATCAGCGCCATGTTGTGAAAGGGCGTGATCAGCACCCCGCGATTGACGCCGAAGAGGTGGAGGTACTCCTCGAGCGCCTCATCACTGGCCCGGGCGGAGTCGCCCCCGTTGCGCGGCGCGGGCGCCACGAAGCGGTACTCACACCTCGCGCCCAGTTGGCTGATCGACCAGGCCAACTCGTTGGCCGCAATGGAGCGAGCGACGCCGCTCGCAAAGAGGCTCGCGCGCCGCTCCATCTCGACGAAGGCGCCGTCGGTGAGCACGTCGGCGAGGACGCAGCGCATCGCCGCCATGCTCATCGCGTTCCCGGCGAGGGTCCCGCCGATCCCCCCGACGTCTTCAAGATCGTTGCCGCGCTTCGCGAAGGTGAGCACGCGCTCGGCGAGTTCCTCGCGCAGTCCGTAGGCCCCACCGGGCACTCCGCCACCGAGCGATTTGCCGATGGTGATCGCGTCGGGGGCGAGTCCCCAGCGCTTCGTCGCCCCACCGGGGCCGGCGGAGAAGGTGTGGGTCTCATCGATGATGAGCAGCGTCGCGGTCTCGTCACAGAGCGCGCGCACGCCGTCGAAGAAGCCCTCGTCGGGCAGGACGATGCCAATGTTGGTCAGCGCCGGTTCACAGAGCACCGCCGCGACGTCGCGCGCCGCGAGCGCCGCCTCGAGTGCGGGCAGGTCGTTGAACTCGACGACTCTCGTGGTCGTCGTCGGATCGACGGCCGGGGCGACGTTGCCGGGACGGTTTCGTTCCTGGCCCTCTTCGTCGAGGACGACGAAGGACTCATCGACGGTGCCGTGATAGGAGTAGGAAAAGACCAGTACCTTGGGTCGCCCGGTGACCATGCGCGCGAGACGAAGGGCCCAGCGATTCGCGTCGGTCGCCGAGAGCGTGAAGGACCAGCGCGTCGGCCCGAATCGGCGGGTCAACTCGGCGGCGACCCACTGCGCGTCCTCGGTGGGGAGCATCGTCGTCACGCCGCCCTTCACCTCGACGCGCTGGCGTAGCGCCTCGATGAGCGCGGGTGGGGAATGACCGGCCATCGCACCGGTGTCGCCGAGCGCGAAGTCGGTGAGCTCGTGCCCGTCGAGGTCGGTGATCGTGGCGCCGTGGGCGCGGGAGAAGCCCAAGGGGAAGCCGCCCGCCCACTTGGCCATCCACGTCATCGGCACGGCGCCGAGGAGGTTCGTCGATCCTTCGCTGAGCGCCCTCGAACGGGGATGGTCCTCGCGGTAGCGGACGCGCTCGTCCTCGAGTAAAGCCGCTAAACGTTGGCGATTTGGGGTATTCACGTGGCCATCGTAGGGGCTAGTTTGTGAAACTTCTGGGTTCCCTCGTAGGTGAAAGGTACGTTGAACAGGGAGTTTAAGGATTCAAAGCCGTACGAAGCGCCAATTCTTAGGACGATATCCGCAGATTTCCGTATTTTTCCGGTAAAACTGACCATGGTTGCTGGGAACGCCCAGTCCCGATTCAATGAGAGCAAGGAGTCGACCGGTGAACAAGGCCGAGTTGGTAGAAGCAATTGTCGCCGAAAGTGGCGCCACCAAGAACACCGTAGCGGAAGTACTTAAGGCCTTTGAGGACGTCGTGGTCGGCAACGTTTCCAAGGGAGAGAAGATCGTGCTGTCAGGATTCCTGTCCTTCGAGCGAGTGGAGCGCAAGGCCCGTACCGCCCGCAACCCTCAGACCGGCGAGGCGATCCAGGTCAAGGCCTCGCGTGCGCCGAAGGTCTCTATCGGTTCGACCTTCAAAAAGGCCGTCAAGGGAACGATGTAATTCACTTCGTAACTAAGAAACCCCCGGGCACAGCCCGGGGGTTTCTTAGTTTTAGGAGGAAAACTCAGCTGGCGAGAACGTCAACTAGTTTTCTGCCGCCCCGGTAGCCGAACTTTACGGTTCCCTCAGCGAGCGCAAACAGCGTGTCGTCCTTGCCGATGCCGACGTTGCGGCCCGGGTGGAACTGGGTACCACGCTGACGAACAATGATGCTGCCGGACTTGACGAGCGTGCCGTCAAAGGTCTTCACGCCCAGGCGCTGGGCCTGGGAGTCGCGGCCGTTACGGGTGGAGCCCCCACCTTTGGTCTTGGACACGGGTCCTCCCTATGCCTTGGCCGAGATCTTGGTGATCTCGACGGTCGAGTAGTGCTGACGATGGCCCCAGCGACGGCGCTGGATGGCCTTGGGTTTGTAGGTGAGGGCGCGGATCTTGGGACCCTTCTCCTCACCGATGAGCTTGGCGGTGACGGTGGCGCCCTTGAGGGCCGGACCGGCGGTCACCTGGTCGCCGTCGACCAACAAGACGGGCTGGAAGGAAATGTCGGTGCCGACCTCTTCGGAGCGAAGGTCGACACGGACCACCTGACCCTCGGTGACTCGTTCTTGGGATGTTCCTACACGGATGACGGCGTACATAAGGGTTCCATCCTAGCCGAACGCTCGAACTCTCCGCGAGTTACAGGCCGGTCTTGACGATGAACCCGCGCCCGTCACAGACGCTGCAGACGACCGAGAGTGACTCCAAGAGCCCCTCATTGACGCGCTTGCGGGTCATTTCGACCAACCCCAGCTCGGAGATGTCAAAGACCTGGGTGCGGGTCTTGTCGCGCGAGAGCGCCTGGCGCAACGCCGAGGCGACCGCCTCACGGTTGACCTTGGACTCCATGTCGATGAAGTCGATCACGATGATCCCGCCAATGTCGCGCAGGCGCAGCTGTCGAGCGACCTCGTCGGCGGCCTCGAGGTTGTTGCGAAAGACGGTCTCTTCGAGGTTGTTGGTCCCGACGTTCTTGCCGGTGTTCACGTCGATCACCGTGAGGGCTTCGGTGCGCTCGATGATGAGCGACCCGCCCGAGGGCAGGAAAACCTTGCGGTCGAGGGACCGGTGGAGTTGCTCGTGGACGAAGTAGCGCTCGAAGAGGGGCAGATCCTCGGTTGCTCGGTCGTAGTACTCGATGCGGTCGGCCAACTCGGGGTTGACGGCGTTGACGTACTCCAGCACCTTCTCATAGAGCGTGCGGTCGTCAATCAAGACGGCGCGGTACTCCTCGTTGAGTTCCTCGCGCAGCACGCGCACCGCTAAATCGAGGTCCCGGTAGATCAGTCGTGGTTGATTGGACTTGGCGACCTCGGCCTCGATGGCCGACCACTTCTCCACCAGCGACGTCACGTCGCGCGCTAAGTCTTCGGCCGAGACGCCTTCGGCGGCCGTACGGATGATGATGCCGTGGCGTGCGGGCTTGACCTCGTCGATGATGCGACGTAGTCGTCGTCGTTCGCCGTCGGGCAGTCGCTTGGAGATGCCGATGGTCTGCGAGTTCGGGACGAGCACCGCGAAGCGCCCCGGCAGCGAAACCTCCTGGGTGAGTCGAGCGCCCTTGGCACCAATGGCGTTCTTGGTGACCTGGCAGAGCACGGTCTGGCCGGCGCGGATCATCTCTTCGATGCGCTTGTTGTTCGCGTTGGCGACGGGCGCGCCGTCGACGTCCTCGGTGTCAAAAGAGACGTCGCCCTTGTAGAGCACCGCATTCTTCGGTATGCCGATGTCGACGAAGGCGAGTTCCATACCCGGCAGGACGTTTTGAATCCGCCCGACGTAGATGTTCCCGTCGATCTGGTTGGTCTCGTCGGCGTTCTTCGCCAGCGTGTACTCAACCATCGAACGACCTTCGAGCGTCGCGATGTGGGTGCCGTCGGGTGTGGTGTGCACGGCCATGAGGTAGCGGCCCTGGGCGCGAGTGCGCCGCTCACCGCCGCGGCGCTTACGACCGCGTCCGGGACGATTGGGGTCGAGACCGGCTTCGGGGGCGGAGGCCTCCACGGGGGCGTCGACGACGCGCCGAGGAGCGGCGCCGTTGGTCTGGGTGGCGCGGCCTGGATTCTCGCGGTTCTCGCGGTTGCCTTGTCCCGAACGACCACGCCCGCCGCGTCGGCGTCGGTTTCCGCCACCTTGGCCCGTGGACGATGGCGCGACGGCGCCGGTCGAACTCGGTGTGCCGAGGCTGGGCCGAGTGTCGCCTATTTGCGGTGCGGGTCGGGTGTCGCCTACTCGAGGACTAGACGATGAGGGCAGGGGTTGGATGGATTCGTCGCTCACGACGGGTACTCCTTGCGTTCTTGGGGGCTAGGGCGTGACGGGCCACGCCGCGGGATGAAACCGCGTGGGACGAGTGACTCGCGACCGCGGTGGATGGAGAATTACTACGGACTCGTTGGGCCGTGACGATGAGGGCGATCCCAATACTTAGAAGAAGTACCGCACTGGCGTGTACCACGAAATGTCCTCAATACTGTGCGAAACGGAGCGAAACCACTGCGTTAGCGCGACGATCTTTTGCGTCCGACACCCCGTGTGCCAGTACGCCCAACGCCACCAGGTTACTCCACTGGGCCATTAACTTGACTTCTTTAGCGTCGTCGTCGTGCCCGGAGCGCCGGATTTGGCCCCGCCCGTGGGGGTCGTGAGGGCCGAGCTGATTTTCAGCGCCGGCACCGGATGGGCGACGAGGTAGTTAAAGGTCTTCGCCACCACCGGGGCGGAGGCGTCCGCCCCGTAGCCCCCCTCGTCGATCACGCAGAGCACCACGTATTCCGGGTGGGTCGTTGGACCAAAGCCCACGAACCACGAGTTGGGCTCGAGACCCGGTGCGTTCGAGGCCGTGCCCGTTTTACCCGCGATGGGAAAACTCGAGAGCGAGAAGTTGATGTTGGCCTTGAAGGGGTCGTACGCGGTGCCCTTGGGGTTGTCGACCACCCCGGTCAAACCTTCCAGAATCGGATCGCGCACGCTCGCGGGCAGGCTGACGTGACCGAGCACGCGCGGTTGGTAGCGAATGACGACCTTGCCGTGCGCGTTGACGACGGCGGCGGCGACCTCGGGGGCGTAGCGAGTGCCGCCGTTCGCGAAGGTGGCGTAGGCGTTGGCCATCTCGATCGGCGAGATGGCGGTCGTCCCCTGGCCGAAGGCCATCTCGATGTTGTCCCCGGTGTACCAACTCACGTAGGGAAAGGCCGTCGGGTCCTCGGCGTGGAGTTCCTTGCGCACTTCGGGCGAGTCGACTCTTCCCTGAGCCTCGTCGGGCAGGTCGATATTGGTGGTCTGGCTGAGTCCGTAGTCCGCCGCGACGTCCTGGATCGGCGTCTGACCGTAGCGGCTCTGGTTGTTCCAAAAGAGGTAGCCGAGATTGTAGAAGTAGTAGTCCGACGAGACGGTGAGGGCCGTGGACAGATCCACCGGACCGGCCGCTTCGTTGTCGTCGTCGTGAAAGACGCACAGCGAGTGCTTCGCGGCCTTCTCACAGCCCGGCACAGTGAACGTACCGGTGTCGTCGATCGCCTGATAGGGAGAGAGGACCCCCGTCTGTAACTGCGCCGTGGCGGTGATGAGTTTGAACGTACTGCCTGGCGTGTAGAGACCCTGGATGGCGAAGTTATTAAAGGCTCCTTCTTGGCGCAGCTGCTCGTACTCGGCGTTCGAGAGTCCGTTCACGAAGGAGTTGAGGTTGTAGGAGGGATAGCTCGCCATTGCGTACACCTCGCCGTTATTTGCGTTCATCACGATGGCCGCGCCGTTGGTCGCCTCGGGCGTCTTGCCCGAGACGGGGTCGATCGACTGACGGTCCGCCAAAATCTCCGAGGAGAGATAACCGGTGAGGGCCTTCTCTAAGGGCGTGTCGATGTTGAGCACCACCGAATCACCCACCGTCGGTTCGGTCGTCTTGATCGCGCCGAGCACGTTGCCCGTCGAGTTCACCTCCAAGGTGCTGGTGCCGTCTTTGCCGCGCAGGTACTGCTCGTAGTACGACTCGATGCCGGTCTTGCCGATCGTGGAGTCGGCTTGGTAGCCGTCGTGGGGATTCTCTTGGATCTCTTGGATTGTGATTGGACCGACGTAGCCGAGCACCTGCGCCGCGACGTCGCCGCCGTTGGGGTACGAGCGCGTCGACGCGTCGAGCACCGAGACCCCGGGGAACTCGCTCGGGTGGAGTTTGATGAACTCGACCACTCGCGCGGGCGCATTGCTCATGATGGGGGCTGGCTGGTACGGGTCGTACTGCTGGTTCGCCAGGTCGCTGTTGATCTGAGCGACGCTCAACCCGGTCAGTGACGAGAGCGCGCCCTTGATGGTGGGGTGCAGCGACGCCTCAGCCCGCGAGAGGCGGATCTCGGTGGTGGTGACGTTGCTGACGAGTGGCTTGCCCTCTCGGTCGTAGATCTCACCGCGCGTCGCGGGAATGGTCGTCTTTCGCAACGAGTTGTTCTGCACCGCGTTGACCGACTCGCGATAGTCGATGACCTGGAGGAAGAACAGCCGCACCACGAGCGCGACGAGCAAGATGGCGAAGAACCCCCCGATCACGATCCAGCGACGCTCGGGACGAGACTCGACCTCATCGGGCGACGCCATGAGGTCACGGATGCCGACCGGTTTGGGTTCGTTAATGCGGCGTCCGCGTCCGCGAAAGGGGTGGAGCGAGACCCACGGGCGCCAGAGGCGAGAGAACCAGGAACCGGTGGGCCGGTCCCGCCACGAACTCTTCACCGTCGCGCGCCCCCGAGGTTCCCCGCCCAGCGCGCCAGTCTCGTCATCGGTCGGGCCAGGAGGAAGAAGGCGATGGCGTTGACGACCATGGCCGCGAAGAGACCGTCACGCCACAGCGAAAAGTTAAACGTGACGAAAGTCGTTCCCACGTAGAGCAACGGCGCGATGAATCCCGCCCCGGCCGCGATCATCGGCGTCACCCACCAGGCCGCCGAGTCGAGGTCCCCCACGCCTTCGCGACCGAGACGCGACGCCCCGTAGGCGAGGGCGACGGCGACGATCGCGGTCAGTCCGAAGGGCGTCGTCGTATGGGTGTCGAAGAACACCCCCGCGACCAGCGCGCACCATAGCGACAGCGCGGTGAGTCCCGCCAAACCCATCGCCAGTGGCCAGAGCCACACGAGCATGACGACCACGCCGGCGAAACGGAGACTCGAAAAGATTGAGAGCTGTATCGCGACCACGAAGAGCGTCACGATGGTCACCGTCACCAGCACCCGTCTCACGCGCGGGGCTCCCAGAGCACGACGTCTAAGTAACTGAGATGGCGGAGGTTCGCGGCTGGTTTCAGCGTCAGGTTGTAGGTCGCCGCGCCCGGGGTCAGGACGACCGTCGTTACGGTCGCCACCGGGAGCCCCGCCGGATAGAGGCCGCCGTTGAGGCCGTCGGTCGAGAGTTTCGTGCCCGGGGCGATCTGGGTACCGAGCGGCACGGACGTCGCGCCGAGCCCGTTGTCGAGGCCTCGACCGCCGATGATCAGGTCCGTTGTCCCCTTCTTGAAGGTCACCCCGACCGAGGAGGCGGTATCGGTGATGAGCCGCACCGTGGCGCCGTGCGGCGTGGTCGCGATGACGCTCCCGACGAGTCCACCGTTCGCCACCACCGGCATGCCCACGAGGATCCCACTGTCGCGACCCTTTGAGATATCGACCGTGTCGGCGAAGTTGGTGGGCGAGAACGTGCTGACCTGGGCCGTGACGGTGGGGAGCGAACTCACAAAGGGGACGTTGAGGTTGGTGGTGAGTTGTTGGAGTTCTCGCGCGTACGCCCAGCCCTCGTTGGCCCGCTCCTCGGCCCGGCCGAGTTGATAGCGGAGCTTCTGGTTCTGCGCGACGACGTCGCTGTAGTTAATGGTCCCCGCGAAGAAATGTCCGACGGGTCGCGCGATGGCGTTGACCGCCCAGTTGAAGGGTGTGACGACGACGTTGGCACCGCTGCGCAGTCCCGAGGCGACACCCGTTGTGAGCGCCAGCACCAGCAACGTAGCGAGCGCCGCGAGGGTAAGGGTCCACGTTCGACGGCGCGAACGTTCGGTGGCCACGCGTTAACGCGAAGGACTGGTCTTCAACATGCGCGCGAAGACGTCAAGCTCTTCGAGACACATTCCACTTCCGAGCGCCACGCAGTTCAACGGGTCATTCGCCACAATGATCGGCATGTTGGTCTCGTACTCGAGTCGCGCGGCGAGCCCCGCTAGCAACGCACCACCACCGGTGAGGACGATGCCCTGTTCCATGAGGTCCGAGGACAACTCCGGCGGCGTGCGGTCGAGAGTGACCTTCACGGCGTCGATGATGGCCTGCACCGGTTCTTGAATGGCTTCTCGAATCTGTTCCGTCGAGATCACGACGGTCTTGGGCAGACCCGTGACCAGGTCGCGACCACGAATCTCGGCGCGCAACTCTTCTTCAAGAGGAAAGGCCGAGCCCAACTGCATCTTGATCTCTTCCGCGGTGCGCTCACCGAGGGCGAGCTGGAACTCTTTTTTCACGTAGGCGACCAACGCTTCGTCGAGCTCGTCACCACCGACGCGAATGGACTGACTCGTGACGATGCCACCTAAGGAGATGACGGCCACTTCGGTCGTGCCGCCGCCGATGTCCACCACCATGTTGCCGGTTGGTTCGTGAATCGGAAGTCCCGCACCGATGGCCGCGGCCATGGGCTCTTCGATGATGTACGCCTTGCGCGCGCCGGCGAACTCGGCCGCTTCCATGACGGCGCGCTGCTCGACACCGGTGATACCCGAAGGGACACAGATCACCATGCGCGGCTTGGCGAAGCGTCGCTGGTGTACACGATGGATGAAGTAACGCAACATCTTCTCGCAGATCTCGAAGTCCGCGATGACGCCGTCCTTCAGCGGCCGGATGGCTTGGATGTTGCTCGGGGTGCGCCCGATCATCCGCTTGGCCTCGGCGCCGACCGCCAGGGGCTTACCGTCTTTCACGTCGACCGCCACTACTGAGGGCTCGTTCAAGATGATGCCGCGACCGCGCACGTACACCAGGGTGTTGGCCGTACCGAGGTCCACCGCCATGTCTCGGCCCAGCAAAGAAAATCGACCGTCAGCCATCATGCCCCTCTTTTGTGGCGTCCGACGCGCCACGCTTTCCTACAAGGCTAGGGCAAGAAGGTGGTCGCGAACCAGTGGAAGCGTCAGACCAGGTCAGAAAAGAAGATGGCGATCTCTCGCTGCGCCGATTCCTCAGAGTCTGAACCGTGAATCAGATTCTCGGTGCCGTGGGTGGCGAGGTCGCCACGGATGGTTCCCGAGGCGGCTTCGAGTGAATTCGTGGCGCCCATCATGGTGCGCACGATCTTCCAGGTCTCCTCGGGTCCCTCGATGATCGCCAGCAGTGACGGACCACGCGTGATGAACGCCACCAGCGTGTCGAAGAAGGCCTTGCCCTCGTGTTCGCCGTAGTGTCGCCGGGCCGTCGCCTCGTCGATGGTGCGCAACTCGGCCGCGGCGAGGCGCAGTTGGCGTCGTTCGAAGCGTCCGAGGATCTCCCCCACCAGTCCCCGTTCGACGGCGTCGGGCTTGAGAATGACGAAGGTTCGACTCACGGTTGGCACCCTAACAGTCTCAAAGGGAATGTCGAGATGCGACGTGCAGCACCTCGCCACGTACTTCCGCGACGAGATAAAGACTCCCCGCGACCACGATGAGGTCGTCGTCGCTCGAGCGCTCGCGCGCGTGCGCGAGGGCCGATTTGGCGTTGGGGTGCGCGAAGGCGATCACGCCGTGTCGCTGCAGCACCGCGACGAGTTCGTCCACCGGCACCGCGCGAGGCGAGCGCGGGGCGCAGCAGTGGAACTCGACGAAGCCTGCGCCCACGAGCGGGGTGACCATGTCGTCGAGGTCACGGCCGGTGAGCATGCCCAAGACGCATCGTCGTTCCCCGCGCACGTCAAAGGCGCCGTCCAAGGTCGCGACTAACGCGCGCACGCCGGCGGGATTGTGCGCGCCGTCAATCACGATCATCGGGTTTCGACTGATGACTTCCATGCGTCCGGGCATCTTCGCGTGCGCCAGCGTCTCGGTGACCACCGCCTCGCCGAGGGCCCGCCCGAGAAACGCTTCGGCGGCGACAACGGCCGTGGCGGCGTTCACCCCCTGATGGATCCCGTGGAGCGAGACGAGCACCTCGTCGTAGTGCTCGAAGGGCGTGCGCAGCGATATCGCCCGCCCGCCGAGGGCCAGTTCGTTCTCCTCGAGTGCGAACGCGTCGCCGAGTAGCCACAGCGTCGCGTGGAGTTCGTCGGCGCGCCGCTGGGCGATCTCGACGACGATCGCGTTCGTCGTCGCGACGACCGCAATCGCGTCGCGGCGAAAGATGCCGACCTTGTCCGCCGCGATCGCCCCGACGGTGGTCCCGAGCACGGCGGTGTGATCGAGGTCCACGTTGGTCAGCACCGCGACCTCACTGTCGATGACGTTGGTTGAGTCCCACGTCCCGCCCATGCCGACTTCGATGACCGCGACGTCGACGCCCTCGTCGGAGAAGTGCAGCAACGCGGCCACGGTGAGCAACTCGAATCGCGTCAGGGTGATCTGCGACACCGTTTCCACGTCGGAGAGTCGCTCCATCAGCGAGACGAACGTCTCGTCGTCGATCGGCTCACCGCCCACCGCGATGCGCTCGTTGATCGCGTGCAGGTCGGGACTCGTGAAGGTTCCCACGCGCAGACCCGTCGCCCGCAACAAGGCGCTAATCAGCGTCGTCGTGGTCCCCTTGCCGTTCGTGCCGGTGACGTGGATTGACGGATAGTCGCCCTGGGGGTCGGCGAACTGGGCGAGGGTGTCGCGAATGGGCTGCAGGGTGGGGTCGGGTTGACGATTGGGCGCGACGCGCTCGTAGTCAACGTGTGTTTCCAGCCAGCTCAGCGCTTCGGCGTACGAAGCGAAACGCACGGATTAGCTCGCGCGACGGGTGCGCGTCGCCTTTCGCATTTCGTAGGTGGGCGCCTCGTGCTGGCGGACGGTGGCGGCGGTGACGACGCACTTGACCACGTCGCTGCGACCGGGCACGTCGTACATCGGCTCTAACAACACGTGCTCGAGGATCGAGCGAAGCCCGCGCGCGCCGGTGCCCCGCTCCAGCGCCAAGTCGGCGATGGCTTCGAGGGCCTCAGGTTCGATGACCAACTCGACACCGTCCATCGCGAGCACTTGTTGGAACTGTCGCACCAGGGAGTTCTTCGGCTCGGTCAACACGGCGATCAACATCGTGCGGTCGAGTTGCTGGACCGCACCGACGATGGGGAGGCGACCGATGAACTCGGGGATGAGGCCGAACTTGACCATGTCCTCGGGCAGCACGTGGCGGAAGAGTTCGATGTCGCCCTTGCGTTTGGACTCAACGGGCTGGTTAAAGCCCATTGACTTCTTCCCCAGTCGACGCTCGATGATCTCCTCGAGCCCGGCGAAGGCGCCGCCGCAGATAAAGAGGATGTTGGCGGTGTCGATGTTGATGAACTCTTGGTGCGGGTGCTTGCGACCACCCTGGGGCGGCACGCTCGCAACGGTGCCTTCGAGGATCTTGAGGAGCGCTTGTTGCACCCCTTCGCCCGAGACGTCTCGGGTGATCGAGGGGTTCTCCGCCTTGCGGGCGATCTTGTCGATCTCGTCGATATAGATGATCCCGCGTTCGGCACGCTTGACGTCGAAGTCCGCCGCCGAGAGGAGTTTTAAGAGGATGTTCTCCACGTCTTCGCCGACGTAGCCGGCCTCGGTCAGGGCCGTGGCGTCAGCGATGGCGAAGGGCACGTTCAACATCCGCGCGAGGGTCTGGGCGAGGAACGTCTTGCCACAACCCGTCGGTCCGAGCAACAAGACGTTCGACTTGGCGACTTCGACGTCGTCGTCGTGCAGTGGTCCGGTTTGAATGCGCTTGTAGTGGTTGTAGACGGCGACCGCGAGGATCTTCTTCGCGTCGACTTGTCCGATCACGAACTCGTCTAAGAACGCGGAGATCTCACGCGGGGTGGGTAGTTCGTCGAGGATGAACTCGGGACGGTCGCCGAACTCGTCAGCGATGATGTCGTTGCAGAGGTCGATGCACTCGTCGCAGATGTACACGCTGGGTCCCGCGATGAGCTTCTTGACCTGTTTTTGACCCTTCGCGCAGAAACTGCACTTAATAAGGTCGCTGCCTTCACCGAACTTTGCCACGGACACCCTCCGACACGCCTACCGCCGCGCCTATCCTACGGGCCCGGACCCCAAAATCGAGGTACCTACGGCCGTGCGGTAATAACTTCGTCAATCAGGCCGTATTCCACCGCTTCTTGCGCGCTCATGATGAAGTCGCGGTCGGTGTCCTTATTAACCCGATCCTCGGACTGGCCGGTGTCTTCGGCGAGCATCGAGTTGAGGAGGTCCTTCATGCGAAGTATCTCGCGGGCCTGGATCTCGATGTCCGACGCCTGTCCCCCGACGCCGCCCCAGGGCTGGTGCAGGAGGACTCGAGCGTGCGGCAACGCGAAGCGCTTACCGTGCGCCCCCGCGCCGAGCAGCACCGCCGCCGCGGACGCGGCTTGACCGAAGCAGAAGGTCGACACGTCGGACTTGATGTACTTCATGACGTCGTAGACCGCGAGCAGTCCGGTGATGTCGCCACCGGGTGAGTTGATGTAGAGGTTGATGTCCTTATCGGGGTCCTCGGACTCGAGGAAGAGCAACTGTGCGCAGACCAAGTTGGCGATCGTGTCGTCAATGGGCGTACCCAAGAAGATGATGCGCTCGCGCAGGAGTCGGCTGTAGAGGTCGTAGGCTCGCTCGCCGCGGTTCGAAGATTCAACGACCGTCGGGACGAGGTAGTTCTGGGCTCGGTAGTTATCGTTCACGTCAACAGCCTAGGCGTCGAGGTTCTCGGATTGGTCCGCCGTCAACAGCGTTCGGTCAATTTCGACGCCTTCGGGATCGACGTAGGTGACGTGCTCAGTCAGCCAGCGCGACGCCTTCATTTTGGCGACCTCGGAACGGAACGTCACCACGCGACCGGTGTCGCGAAGATTGGTGCGCAGCAAGTCCGGGGTCACCTTCATCGCCGCGGCCGTGGTGACGAGTTCGTCTTCGACCTCTTCGTCGCTCGCGTCGAGTCCCTCGGCGCGTACGAGTGCCCTCAGCGCCAAGTCGATACGCACGGCCCGAACGGCGTCAGCGCGCAGCGTCTCTAACAGCTGGTCCGAAGTCTGGTTCGTCACCTGCAGGAAGGTCTCCAGGTTCAACTTCTGTTGTTCCAGTCGGTGGCCGAGGTCGTGGAGTCGCTCGTTGGTCTCATCTTGGACGAGGGCATCGGGCACGGTCGCTTCACTCACGAGGTCACTCAGCGCCATCAGCACCGCGTCGCGCTGGGACATCTGGGCTTCCATGATTCGTCGGCGTCGCATCTGATCGAAGATTGCGTCGCGCATCTCCTCTTCGCTCTGCCAGTCGGTGTTCTCTTGGACCCACTCGTCGCTCAACTCGGGCAACTCGCGCTCTTGGACCTTTTTCAGCGTGAGTTCGTACGTGGCGACGATCCCCACGCCGACGTTGCCGTTGACCTTGAGCTCCTCGCCGGCCTTCATGCCAATGATCAGGTCGTCCACGCCCTCAGTGATCGCGCCCGAACCGACGGTGTACATGAAGTCACTCATGTCCAGGGGCTCCTCGTCAGTGTCGATCTGGGCGACGTGGACGTCCATGGTGACGAGGTCGCCGGTGACGATGGGTCGCTCGACGTCGCGCAGCATCGCGTCGGTCTCTCGGAATCGGTCGATCTGGGCGTTCACCTCGTCGTCGGTGACAACGGGAGAAGGAATGGTCACGCGCAAGTCGTTCTGACCCGTGATCGAGACTTCAGGACGAACCTCGACGTCGGCTTCGAAGACGAGGTTGCCGTCGTCTTCACCCGCGGTGATGTTGATCTCGGGTTGGGCGATCGGGTCGATCATGGTGTCCGAGACGGCGTGGGCGTAAAAGTCGGGGATGGAGTCGCGAATCGCCTCGCCGCGCAGGGCACTCGGTCCACCGAGGTGGGCCATCAGCACGTTCTTTGGAACCTTGCCCTTGCGAAAGCCCTTGATGGAGACCTGCTTGGAAAGTTTCTTAGCGGCGGCGTCGATCGCCTCGTCCATCTCGGGTTCGTCGACTTCGACCGTGAGTTTGACCCGGTTGTTTTCAAGGGTGGTAGTGGTTGCGCGCATAGGAATCGCCAGCCTACCGGGTCGTGTCGATTCCCTAAATCATGATTGCGAGGCCCTCGGCGAAGGCCGTCGCAAGCTCCTCGTCGCCGCGCACGTCGGTCGCGGAGGCCCGCAGAAACGCGTCGGCGGAGATACGACCCGCAGCGCGGCGCCAGAAGAGCGCGACGGCGGTGGTGAGTTCTAAGTCCGGTACCGCGGCGCTGGTCTCGAGGGCCTTTGCGCGACCCTCTTCGACGCGGAGCAGGACGCTGCGCGCGAGACGACCGGTCAAGTTAACGCGCACCAGGGTGCCGTCTTTCGCCTTCGCCTTTTTCGCCAACACGTAGGGCAGCGCCGATTCGAATCGATTGAGGACGATCTCCTCGCCCGGACCGTGATCGTCGGCGGGCTCTAAGAGTGCGTCGCGAATGTCTTGGAGGTGGATCCAACTGTCGAGCACGCGAGTCTCTTGGAACCGGTGGTAGGGCCGCTCACCTTCGGGACTCCAACCAACCTTCTCCCACTCCTCATCGGTGAGCGCGCGTAACGCCTCCAAAGAACGAGCGGTCGTCGTGCGAAAGAGTGCGAGGAGCTCGGTGCCCGGCGTCGAACGGTACGCCTCAACGAAGGCCTCGTTGAACTCACCGATGGGATTCTTCACGTGCTCCGGGAAGGGGCCCTGGTATTCAGGCACCGGCCCACCTCGCAACATCATCTCGAAGCCGACCAGGTGACTCAACACGTCACGAACGCTCCAGCCCGGACAGGGTGTCGCGAGGTCGTAGGCGTCTTCATCACGTGGCGCCATCGTTCGTTCAATCGACGACCAGGTCTGGTCGAGTGCGTCAATGATCCACTGATACGCCACGGTCCTCCTCGGTCACTCCGATAGTACGACGCGGTCGCAAGAACCTTCATCGAGTGCGGGTCGCCGCAGCGACCGGTTGGACCGAACAGCGTCCTAAGCAACAGTGCGCGCGCACGTCGTTGCGCTCGACGCGGAGCCCTGTCGGCGACCAGGTGGGAAACCCTGCGTAGTAACGTTGCCCGGTGTCGTGAAGAAGTAGCGGGGCGTAGCGCAGCTTGGTTAGCGCGCCTGCTTTGGGAGCAGGAGGTCCCCGGTTCGAATCCGGGCGCCCCGACGGAGAATCAAGTACAAAAGTCGGGCATTTCGATGACTGAAGTCCGGCTCGACGGCATTTGAGACTTCGGCATCACTTCAATGCAAAGTGAGTTTCCTCACTACTTCTCCGCTGCGAAGTGACGCCACTGAGCTTTTGTATTCTTCTCACCGATTGAGTCGAAGCCGCGACGCGGTTCGCTCAGATTGGCTCACCATCGAGCAGCAGCGTGACCTCAATGTTGCCCCGCGTGGCGTTGGAGTAAGGGCAGACAAGGTGGGCGCCGTGGACGAGTTTCGCTGCTTCGGCGCGGTCGGTGATTCCCGGAATCGAGACATCGAGGGTCACGGCTAACTGGAATCCCCCGTCGCCGGTCGGCGACAGACTGACCGATGAGTCAATCGAGACCTCGCCCGGCTCGACCTTCTCTCGTCGCGCCACTCCACCGATGGCGCTTTCAAAACACGCCGCGTAGCCGATCGCAAAGAGCTCCTCGGGATTAGTGCCCCCACCGGTGCCGCCCATCTCCTCGGGCAGACGGAGGTCCACCTCGAGATTTCCGTCGGCACTCTTACCGTGGCCGTTGCGACCTCCGGTGACGTGCGCGCTGGCGGTATAGAGAACTTTGGCCACGGTGACTCCTTTCAACTCGAGCGTCTCGGCACTCGCCGAGTCGCCCTCACCCGTCTGTTCCACACGTTCAAGGTCCGAACGGCACCTCGAGCATCGTGGCTTACTTCACGGGTTGACGTCGTCCAGCGTACGGGGAGCCTGGCGTGGCGGGACCCGCGTCCGCTCAGTACACTCAACGCCAATCATCGATGTGGGGCGTCGACGTGGCGGCCCGTGATGCGCGAGCGAAAAGATCGCTCGACGAGCAAGGGAGAAACGATGCGACGTACATCAATAGGCCTACGCACAGTCGTCGCGTTCAGTGCATTGGCACTGGCGCTCTCGCCGGTCTTGACCCTCGAGGCGGGTGCGAGTGGTGGCGGGAGTGGTGGCAGTACGTCGCTGGTGCCGGTCGCCCAGGGCTTCAGCCCCGCGAGCATTCCGGGCGCGACGGTCTTCGGTACGACGCCCTCGAGCACGCCCGAGCAGGTCTCGTTCATTTTGAACGAGCGCAACGAACAACAACTCGAGTACAGCGTCGAAAGCGGTGTGCGCTACGACCTCTCGGTCAGCCAGTTCGCGCAGTACTACGGACAGAGCCAGTACAACATCAACGAACTCACGACGTATCTCTCCAAGTTTGGGATCACGTCAGACGTGTACCCCGACGACGTCGACGTCTCGACGTCGGGCACCGCGGGTCAGTACGACGCCGCGCTCTCGGTACAGCAGAACCAGTACCACGCGCCCGGGTTCTTCGGGCACAACGGTACGTGGAACGTGCCCGCCCAGAACTTCCACGGTGCGAGCACGGCACCGGAGCTTCCGTCCCAGATTGCCCAGTTCGTCCTGGCGGTCCTCGGTCTCACGAACTACGGACCCTTCGCCAGCCAGTCCATCCACCTCGACACGAGCGTGACCACGCCGCAGAAGGGCAACGCCTCGGCGTGCGTGGCGCTCACGGGTCTCGCTAACGACTGCAACACGCCCTCCACCTTCGAGTCGAACTACGGCCTCTCCTCGCTCGAGAGCTCGAACGCGGGCGCGGGCCAGACCCTCGGCATCGTCACCTTGGCGGCGGTCGACCCCGGCGCGCCGCAGTACTTCTGGCAGAACGTCCTCGGCCTGACCAACACGGGCCGCACCGTCACCATCGAGAACATCGACGGTGGTCCTGGTGCGCCCAGCAACGCCGGCGGGAGCGGCGAGAGTGACCTTGACGTCGAGCAGTCCGGTGGCGTCGCGCCGGGAGCGAACGTGGTCGTCTACCAGTCGCCCAACACCGACTCTGGATTCGCGGACGCATTCTTCACCGCCGCCAGCCAGAACATCGCCGGCAGCGTGTCTTCGAGTTGGGGTGAGTCAGAGACGATCATCGCCGCCGCGGTCGCGGCCGGCGCGGAGACCCCCGCCTACATCGCGTCCTTCGACGAGGCGTTCTTGGAGTTAGCGGCCCAGGGTCAGGCGACCTTCGTCTCGGCCGGAGACTCCGCGGCCTACGACGCCAGCGGCGACCTCGGCACGACCAACCTCTCGGTCGACTCTCCCGGCGACAGCCCTTACGTGACGTCAGCGGGTGGTACCACGCTGCCCTGGAGCGGTACGTTGACGGGTCCTGACGGGAGCGCCACCGTGCAAGTCGCCCAGCAGCGCGCCTGGGGCTGGGACTACCTCTGGCAGCCCTATTCCACCATCCTGGGCGGAACACTCGCTGCCAACGCCGAATCGCTGGTCGTCGGCGGTGGTGGCGGCATCAGTGTCAATGAGCAAACACCGAGTTACCAACGAGGTGTGCCGGGTGTGGACTCCTATCAGGACGTTGAGTATTTGACCCCGACGCAGTACTCCAACCAGTACGGCGCCGAAGAACCCACCGCGTGGAACTTCAACCCGACACCCAACGTGCAGCGCGGCTGGGGATCGGGACGCGCGGAGCCGGACCTCTCGGCGGACGCCGACCCCTACTCGGGCTACTTGCTCTACGCTCCCTCCTTCGCCCAAGCGGGACAACCCGTCCTCCAGGGTGGCTGGGGTGGCACGAGTTACGTGGCGCCACAGTTGAACGGCTCGACGGCGGTCATCGACGCCACACTCGGTCACCGTGTCGGATTCTGGAATCCGTCGATCTATAACTTCGCGACCTCGTGGAACTCGCCCTTCACGACGCTCAACCAAGTCGGGACGTCGAACGACAACATCTTCTTCACCGGCAACCCCGGCACGGTCTACAACGAAGCGACCGGCTTGGGCGTACCCAACTTGGCCGCGTTAGCGCGCGACTTCTCTCACTAGGAAGAACGCCGCGCTCGCGTCAACTTGGCGCGAGCGCGGCGTTTCCCAGCCTGTCGACGCGCTCGTGGTGCCCCCGGCAGGAGTCGAACCCGCAACCTGACGGGTAGAAACCGTCTGCTCTATCCAGTTGAGCTACAGGGGCGTGCCTCAAATCGTAGTGAAGGGTCAGTGGCCACACTGTCCACGTCATATACCTCTGTGCAATACTTAAAGGTCTTGGTGGGCGTAGCTCAGTTGGTTAGAGCGCCAGGTTGTGGTCCTGGAGGCCGCGGGTTCGACCCCCGTCGCTCACCCTCAGTGGTCCCCGCGTTCGCTCACGTGCCTGGATGATTTTTTGGACACGAACTAAGACGCGGCGTGTAGATTTCGCATACGACCCGGCATTCGGGGACATTGGGGGTTGACATGACTATCGTTCGCGATTCGTTTTACATCAATGGCGAGTGGGTGAAGGCCACCTCTGGTGAGACATTGGAGGTCACGACGTCGGGCACCGGCGAGCTCTACGCCACCATCCCCGCCGCCACGGTCGCCGAGGCGAATCTCGCCGTCGAAGCCGCCGCCGCCGCCTTTACGGCCTGGGCCAACACGAGTCCCAAGGAGCGCGGTGAGTACCTGATGCGGATCTCGGAGAAGCTCGCGGAGCGTAGTGACGAGATCGCCCTCACCATCGCCAACGAGGTGGGCATGCCCCTCATGCTCGCCAAGGGCATCCAGGTGGGCCTGCCGACGATGACCTTTAGCGACAACGCCCAGCGTGCAATGGACTTCGTGTGGGAAGAAGAAGTCGGCAACTCGACATTGGTGCGCGAACCCGTCGGGGTCGTCGCGGCGATCACGCCGTGGAACTATCCACTGCACCAGATCGCGAACAAGGTAGCCGCCTCGTTAGCTGCGGGCTGCACCGTGGTCTTAAAGCCCAGCGAGGTGGCGCCGGTCAACGCGTTCCTCTTCGCGGACATCGTCCACGAAGTTGGCCTCCCCGCGGGGGTTTTCAACATGATCACCGGCCTCGGACCCGTGGTTGGTGAAGCGATCGTCGCACACCCCAAGACCGACATGGTGTCGTTCACGGGCTCGACGCGCGCGGGCAAGCGGGTGATGCAGATCGCCGCGGAGATGGTCAAGCGCGTCTCGCTCGAACTCGGCGGAAAGTCAGCGAACATCATCTTGGAAGACGCCGACATTCCCAAGGCGGTCGCCGACGGCGTCTTCAAGGCCTATCTCAACTCCGGACAGACTTGCTCGGCGTTGACCCGAATGGTGGTGCCACGTTCGCGCCTCAGCGAGATCGAAGACATCGCGGTCGCCACGAGTGCCGGGTTCATGCCCGCGGACCCCATTACTGGCTCCAGCCTTTTGGGTCCGCTCATCAGCGCCGTCCAACAGCAGCGAGTGCGTGACTACATAAACAAGGGCATCGACGAGGGTGCGCGCATCATCACCGGTGGCGTCACGCCACCCGAGGGACTCGAAGCGGGCTACTACGTCGCCCCCACGATCTTCTCGGACGTGCGCAACGACATGACCATCGCCCAAGAAGAGATTTTCGGGCCGGTGCTCTCAATCATCCCCTACGACACTGAAGAAGAAGCCATCGCAATCGCGAACGACTCGGTCTACGGCCTCGACGGTGGGGTGTGGGCGAGCACTGATGAGAAGGCCTTCGAAGTCGCGCGCAAGATTCGAACGGGACGCGTCGAGATTAACGGCGGCGCGTTCAACATCTTCGCGCCATTTGGTGGTTACAAGCAGTCCGGCATCGGTCGCGAGCTCGGTGAGTACGGATTTGAAGAGTTTCTCGAAGTGAAGGCAATCCAGCACAACTAGGCAAAGCGTTTTGGAGCCTGACTAGTTGGCAGTTTCGCGCGCGCACGCCGAATTGAACTTGGTGCGACGCTTCTACGTCGATTTTTGATTGACGTATACGCATTGGTGCCCCGGTGAACACGAATTTGACGTCAATTGCGCGATGACTCGACGGTATAGACTTTCCCCGCGCCGGTAGCTCAATTTGGCAGAGCATTTGACTCTTAATCAACAGGTTGCGGGTTCAAGTCCCGCCCGGCGCACCA
>Ga0302279_10001637_pt1 | contig 31460 bp, 28 predicted proteins | sample III_Bog_N3_3_FD_194541 | JGI IMG/M metagenome (GOLD analysis project Ga0302279, IMG submission 194541) | Peat permafrost microbial communities from Stordalen Mire near Abisko, Sweden - III_Bog_N3_3 | ecosystem: Environmental > Terrestrial > Soil > Wetlands > Peat | place: Sweden: Abisko...
CTCGACACGGCCGGCCGGACCGGCGCGGTACGCTCGGAACTGCGAAAAGGCAAAGCGCTGGAGTGGCTGCTGGACCACGTGGATCTCTTCGACGAAGAGGGCAACCCGATGTCACGGGATGACCTCAAGGTGGATGCCTCGGGAGAGGGCGAAGTCGAGCAAGACGAGGAGAGCGAGTGAAGATGCAGAGTTCTGGGGACCCCATGAAGGCCTACAACTATCTGGTCCCGACCGTCATCGAGTCGTCCAACCGGGGCGAGCGGGCGTACGACCTCTATTCGCGGTTGCTCCGGGAGCGCATCATCTTCCTCGGCACCCCTGTCGACGACGCGGTGGCCAACCTGGTCTGCGCGCAGATGCTGTTCCTGGAGTCCGAGGAGCCGGACAAGGACATCCACCTCTACATCAACTCGCCCGGCGGCGAGATCACGGCGTTGTTCGCCATCTACGACACGCTGAAGTTCATCAAGGCCGACGTGTCGACCTTCTGCTTCGGTCAGGCAGCTTCGGCAGCGGCCGTGCTCCTGGCGGCCGGAGCCAAGGGCAAGCGTTTTGCCCTGCCACATGCTCGCGTGCTCCTGCACCAGCCCTGGGGCGGCGTCGAGGGTCAAGCGAGCGACATCGAGCTCCAGGCCAGGGAGATCCTCCGCATGCGGGACCTGCTCTCGGGGATGTTGGCCGAGGACACCGGGCAGACGCAGGAGAAGGTGGCCCAGGACACGGATCGGGACTTCATCATGACGGCCGACGAAGCGGTGACGTATGGAGTGATCGACGAAGTCATCACAGCGCGGACGATGGCGCCACTCGAGGCCATCGGCGCCGCGTAAGACGAACGAGCAACGGACGGGAGAGCGATCTGGTGGCGAAGTTCGGAGAGGGCGGGGATCTCGTCAAGTGCAGTTTCTGCGGCAAGACGCAGAAGCAGGTCAAGAAGCTGATCGCCGGCCCGGGTGTCTACATCTGTGACGAGTGCATCGACCTGTGCAACGACATCATCGCCGAGGAGCGTGACGAGTCCACCGAGCTGAGCTTCGAGGACCTGCCCAAGCCTCGGGAGATCTTCGACTTCCTCAACGACTACGTCGTCGGGCAGGAGTACGCCAAGAAGATCCTGTCGGTCGCCGTCTACAACCACTACAAGCGCGTGCAGGCCGCTCCTCCGGCAGGCGAGGACGGCGTCGAGCTGGCCAAGTCCAACATCCTCCTGCTCGGCCCGACCGGCTGTGGCAAGACCCTGCTGGCCCAGACGCTCGCCCGCATGCTCAACGTCCCCTTCGCCATCGCCGATGCCACCGCGCTGACCGAGGCGGGGTATGTCGGTGAGGATGTCGAGAACATCCTCCTGAAGCTGATCCAGGCCGCCGACTACGACGTGAAACGGGCCGAGACGGGCATCATCTACATCGACGAAATCGACAAGATCGCCCGCAAGAGCGAGAACCCCTCCATCACCCGGGACGTCTCGGGCGAGGGCGTGCAGCAGGCCCTGCTGAAGATCCTGGAAGGTACGACCGCATCGGTGCCGCCCCAGGGCGGGCGCAAGCACCCGCACCAGGAGTTCATTCAGATCGACACCACCAACATCCTGTTCATCTGCGGTGGCGCTTTCGCCGGGCTCGACAAGGTGATCGAGTCACGCGTCGGCAAGCGCGGTATCGGCTTCCGTGCCGAGGTGCACCGCCAGGACCGCGAAGACGGCGAAATCCTGCGCCACGTGCTCCCCGAGGACCTGATCAAGTTCGGCCTCATTCCCGAGTTCATCGGCCGTCTGCCGGTTGTCAGCGCTGTCTCACCGCTGTTCAAGGATGCGCTGGTGCAAATCCTCGTCGAGCCCAAGAACGCGTTGACTCGTCAGTACGAGCGGGTGTTCGCGCTCGACAACGTGGAGCTCGAGTTCACCCCCGACGCGCTCGAGGCTGTGGCCGAACAGGCGCTGTTGCGGGGCACCGGAGCTCGCGGTCTACGCGCCATCCTCGAAGAAGTGCTCCTCGACGTGATGTACGACCTGCCCAGTCGAGACGACGTGGGGAAGTGCGTGGTGGACCGCTCGGTCGTACTCGACCGCGTGGCGCCGACACTGGTCCCGCTCGGAGGCGCACCGGTCAAGTCGACCCGCTCGCGTCGCGCCGCCTCCTGACCGAACCGGGACCCGTCGCCGTGGATGATCCGGTGGCAGCGCCCTTTGACGGGTTGTCGGAGGCCTTGGCCTGGCTCGACAACCATGTCGACTTCGAGTCGCGCATGCCCCGCCGCCGGGCCGTGCCCACGCTCCAGCGCATGTGGGCCCTCACGGCGCTCCTCGGTGAGCCACAACAGTCCATCCCGTCCATCCACATCACCGGTACGAACGGCAAAGGGTCGACGACGGCCATGGCCACCTCGCTGCTCATGGCCAAAGGACTCACCGTCGGGACGTACACCAGTCCGAACCTGCACGCAGTGAGCGAGCGCCTGGCCCACAACGGTGAGCCGATCGACGATGCCTCCCTGGCCGACGTCCTGTCGGAGCTGGCCCTGCTCGAACCATTGCTCTCCGAGCGGCCGACCCGCTTTGAGCTGCTCACAGCGGCCGCCCTCTCCTGGTTCTCCACCGAGGCGGTCGACGCCATGGTCGTCGAGGTCGGTCTCGGCGGGACGTGGGACTGCACGAACGTCGTCCGGGGCGACGTGGCGGTGCTCACCAACGTCAGCTACGACCACACGGATGTCCTGGGGCCCACCCTCGAAGGGATCGCCACGGACAAGGCCGGCATCATCGAGCCGGGCAGCCGGGTCGTGGTCGGGGAAATGGCCCCTGCATTGGCCGACATCGTGACGCGCCGGGCGCGGGAAGTCGGGGCAGCCTCGGTCTGGGTGGCCGGGCGTGACTTCGGCTGCGAGTCCAACGGGGTCGCCGTGGGTGGGCGGGTGGTCACGTTGTGGACCCCGGGCGGCCGCTACGAGGACATCCTCGTGCCGTTGCACGGTGCGCACCAGGGTGTGAACGCTTCGGTGGCGTTGGCGGCGGTCGAGGCCTTCTTCGGTGATGCTCTTGACGCGGAGGTGGTGGAAGAAGGTCTGGCGGCCGTACGCGTGCCGGGTCGACTCGAGGTGCTGGGCCGTCGCCCGTTGTTGCTCGTCGACGGCGCCCACAACGCGGCAGGCATGGCGGCCTTGTCTCATGCCTTGACAGAAGAGTTCGCGGTCGACGGGGAGTCGGTCGCAGTGGTGGGGATGCTCTCGGGTCGTGATCCGTCAGCCATGCTCGCACCGCTGGCGGCAGCCGGTGTCTCCACCGTCATCGCCTGCGAGCCGGATTCGCCGCGTGCCATGCCGGTTGCCGCGGTGTCCGAGGCGGGCCGCGCGCTCGGAGTGACTGTGTTCGAGGAGCGGCATGTGATTGACGCGCTGCGCATGGCGCGCGGCATGGTCGACGCCGACGGGCTGGTCGTGGTGGCCGGGTCGCTCTATGTCGTCGGCGCCGCCCGCGCCGACGCGTTGGCCGCGTCCATCCCGTGGGAGGAAGCTGGTCGCTGACCGCGGCCGGACCGGTCCCGGGTTGTGTAGTGTCCACCCCTCGTGGACCGCACCCTTGTCATTGTGAAGCCCGACGGCGTCGAGCGAGGCCTGGCCGGCGAAGTACTGAGCCGGCTGGAGCGCAAGAAGTTGCGCCTGGTGGCCGCCGAGCTCCGGACCATCACCAAAGAGGTGGCTGAGGTCCATTACGCCGAGCACGCCGAGCGACCCTTTTTCGGCGATCTGGTTGCTTTCATCACCCGCTCGCCCGCTCTCGCCATGGTGGTCGAAGGCCCGAAGGACACCTTCGCCGTGGTCCGGTTGATGATGGGCACCACGAATCCGGCTGAGGCGGCTCCAGGCACCATCCGGGGTGACCTCGGGATTGAGACGACCGAGAACCTGGTGCACGGCTCCGACTCGCACGAGTCGGCGGCGCGGGAGATCGCCCTCTTCTTCCCCGGGTTGGCCGCCTCTTAGGGGCACAAACCCGGCCTACGCGCCCGTAATTGCAGGCTGGACCGACGTTTTCCTGTGTCCGCCTTGTGGACCCCCTCGCAGTCCCATAGCCTGTTGGCGCACCATCACGGGTTCCGGCCATCGCCGGCACCCATCAGGATTGCCTCGGGAGAGCTCCAACTATGGCCGAAAATCGTCTTTCCCTCCTTGGTCGTGACATGGCTGTCGACCTCGGAACCGCTAACACGCTGGTGTACGTCCGCGGCCGTGGCATTGTGCTGAACGAGCCCTCCGTCGTGGCTGTCGACATCAAGGACGGGCGCCCGCTCGCCGTGGGGGCCGAGGCCAAGCGCATGATCGGGCGCACACCTTCGAACATTCAGGCGATCCGGCCGCTCAAGGACGGCGTGATCGCCGATTTCGAGATCTGCGAAAAGATGCTTCGTTACTTCATCCATCGGGTGCACCAGCGCCGCTTCGCCAAGCCGCGCATGGTGATCTGCGTCCCGTCCGGCATCACCGGAGTGGAGCGCCGTGCCGTCATGGAGGCGGCCGAGTACGCCGGGGCCCGGCGCGCCTACATCATTGAGGAGCCGATGGCCGCGGCTATCGGAGCAGGTCTTCCGGTGCACGAGCCGACCGGAAACATGGTGGTCGACATCGGGGGTGGGACGACGGAGGTCGCCGTCATCTCACTGGGCGGCATCGTCACGAGCCAGTCGGTGCGCATCGGTGGCGACGAGCTCGACGAGGCGATCGTCTCCTTCGTGAAGAAGGAGTTCAGCCTGGCGCTCGGAGAGCGCACCGCGGAGGAGATCAAGATCACACTGGGCTCCGCCTATCCGCTGGAGCAAGAGCTCCATGCGGAAATCCGCGGCCGCGACCTCGTCAGTGGACTCCCGAAGACCATTGTGGTGTCCACCGAGGAGATCCGTCGGGCCATTGAGGAGCCTGTGTCCGCCATCATCGATGCCGTAAAGGTCACGCTGGATCGGACGCCGCCCGAGCTGGCGGCGGACATCATGGAGCAGGGGATCGTTCTGACCGGTGGGGGAGCCCTGCTGCACGGGCTCGAGGCCCGCCTGCAGCACGAGACCGGCATGCCCATCGTCGTGGCCAGGGATCCGCTGAACTGTGTGGCCATCGGCAGCGGTCAGTGCCTGGAAGAGTTCGAAGCGCTGAAGCGGGTGCTGATCACCACCTCTACTCGCTGATCGATCGACCGGTTTCTCCTGGGTGGCCCGGTCCCGGCGGTCTCGCCGTACCCTGACGGTCATTGTCCTTGTCGTTGTCTCGCTCTCTCTCATTTCGCTCGACCAGAACGGGCGGACCCACAGCCTGACGTCAGGTATCAAGTCGGTGGCGAACGACGTCTACGCACCACTGCGACAAGGCGTCCTCGACATCATCAGTCCGATCGGGAACTTCTTCGCCGGTGCGTTCAACTACGGCTCGGTCCAAGCGCAGAACGAACGCCTGCAGCGCACCATCGGCCAACTGCGCGCGGCCCAACTCGAACAAGGCTTCGAGAAGGACCAACTGCGTGAGATCACGGCGTTGCAAAACCTGCCCTTTCTGCAGTCGTTGCCGACGGTCACCGCGGAGACGGTTGACGAGAACTCGTCGAATTTCACCGCCACCATCACCCTGGACAAAGGTCGTGCCGACGGTGTCGACGTGGGGTATCCCGTCGTCGGTGCGGGTGGTCTCGTGGGTCAGGTCATTCAGTCCTTCCACCACACCTCCGTCGTCCGGCTGATCACCGACGGGCAGTCGAAGGTCGGCGTGATGTTCGGCAACAACCAATCCACGGGGATCGTGGACGGCCAGGGGCCCTCGTATTCCATGACGGCGGACCTGGTGGCGCCGCGTACTCCGGTGCACAAGGGCCAAACGATGTTCACCAGCAGCCTCGATGCCGCCGCCTTCCCGCCGGGAATCCCCGTCGCCACGGTCCGGACCTTCTCGACCGCTCCCGGAGCCAGCCAGGAGACCATTCGCGTCGATCCGGCCGCCAACCTGGGTGAGTTGGCCTACGTCGACATCGTGCAGTGGGTGCCGAGCACGTGACCGGTCGTTCCGTGCTCCGGGTGGCCCTGGTGATCTTCCTCGTGCTGATGGTGCAGCAGACCGTCATGGTGGCGCTGCGCATCGGGGGGGCCCACCCGGACCTCCTCTGGCTGCTCCCTATCACCGCCGCGCTGCTCGACGGCCCGGAAACGGGGGCGATCGTCGGGTTCTGGTCCGGCTTGGCTTTCGACCTCGTGCTCCCGACACCGTTCGGGCTGTCTGCCCTGGTCGGGTGCGTGGTGGGCTACTCCACGGGCGCTCTCACCACCGCTGCGGACCCCCGCGCCACGTGGCTCAAGCCGGTGGCCGCGGCCGCGGGGAGCGTCGGAGCGGACATGCTGTTCGCCGTGCTCGGCGCAATTCTCGGACAGGGCGAAATGGTCCAGGTGAATTTCCTTTCTCTGATTCTGGTGGTCGGTGTCTCGAGCGTGGTGCTCGTCCTCCCCGTCAACCGGTTGATGCGGTGGGCCTTGGCCGGGGAGGGCAACCGCCGTTCGCTGGTGCCCGCCCAGGCTGACAGCAGAATCTGGTGAAGCGGACCTTTCGCCATCCGATCCGCGGTGACCGCCTGCACCCCAAGCCATCCGCCCGCTCGGCGAAGCACGGCTCCTGGCGGGCGAACGCCAGGGGGCCGCGCATGCGTCCGCGCAAGAGCGTCAACGTGGCCTCCATCGTCGGATCGCCCGAGGAGGAGGGGGCCCGTCCCAATCTCCGCCTGCGCATCGTCGGCGTTGCCGTGCTGCTCCTCTTCGGAGTCCTCGTCCTTCGCCTCTGGACGTTGCAGGTGGTCGAGGGGAAGAGTTATGCCGCCGCCGTGACGCGCAACCAGGTGCGCGTGGTCAGCGTGGCCGCGCCGCGTGGCGAGATCGTCGACCGCGATGGCACGGTACTCGTGACCAACAACTCGCAAGAAGAGATCCTGCTCACACTGAACCAGGACCTCCTGCTCCAGATCGAACACAAGCAGACCCCCAGCATCGTTGCGATGGTGGCGGCGCTGGTCGGCGAGACCCCCTCGCAGGTGGACGCCTCGATCGTCGAGGCCTCCAATCAGAACGGTCCCTATCAGCCGGCACCGATTGCGGCGGGTGTTTCCCAGGCCACGGTGCAATACCTCGAGACGCACCAGTCGGAGTACCCGGGGGTGAGCGTCCAGACGGTGGCGCAGCGGACCTACCCTCAGGGGGGGACGACGGCCACACATGTCCTCGGGTACACCGGTGCGATCTCGGGCAGCTACCTTGCCGCGCACCCCAACGACGGGTACACCCAGGCCAGCCAAATCGGCGTCTCGGGGATCGAGGCCCAGTACGAGTCGTACCTCAAAGGCGTCCCCGGAAGGCAGGCGCTCTCGGTCGACGCCAGCGGCAACATCGTGGGCACGCTGAGCTCCACCGCACCGCAGATCGGGGACACCGTGGTGCTCAACATCAACACGGGGTTGCAACAAGAGGTGCAGAACGCCCTGCAGGCCCAGATCATGGCCGACCGCAACACGCCCGACCAGGTCGATGGAGGAGTGAAACCTCCGGCGCCGAACGGCGCGGTCATCGTGATGAACCCCCAGAACGGCCAGGTGTACGCCATGGCCTCGTTCCCCACGTACGACCTCAATGAATGGGTGGGCGGGATCTCGACGGCCAACTTCGCCGCACTCCAACAGAGCGGAGCCGAGAACAACAACGCCATCGATGGCCAGTACACGCCGGGATCGACGTTCAAGCTGATCACGGCCACGGCTGCACTCCAGGACGGCCTTATTTCGCCGACGACGCCGTACGTGGACTCGGGAACCTTCAAAATCCAGGGCTGCCCTGCGCCGGGGGTCAACAACGATACAGGGTGCGTGCTGCATGACGACCCGGGCGACACCGGGGGCACCTACAACGTCTCGAGCGCGCTCACGGCGTCGAGCGACTCCTTCTTCTACAACTTGGGCGAAATGTTCTGGGAGCAGCAGTCCAAGTACGGCACGACGCCGATTCAGGAAGAGGCGACGGCCTACGGGGAGGGGACGTACACCGGCATCGACCTCCCGGGCGAGGCGCAGGGGCGGGTCGACAGCGAGGCGGTCAGGGCCAAGTTGCACGCCGAGGCGCCGAAGGCATTCCCCTATGCGGCATCGTGGTTCACGGGCGACAACATTGAGATGGCCTTTGGTCAGGGTGAGACGATCCTGACTCCGCTGGAGCAGGCGGAGGCGTACTCGACATTCGCCAACGGAGGCACCCGCTACGCGCCCCAGGTGGCTTCGGAGATCGTCGACCCGCTCACCGGCGCCATCATCAAGAAGATCGAACCCCAGGTCACCGGGAAGGTGCCGATTTCGCCCAGCACCTACAGCGCCATCCTCCAGGGTCTCGAGGGCGTCATCTCGAGCCGGAACGGGACGGCATATCAGGATTTCCAGGGCTTCCCATCCTCCTGGAACCTCGCCGGCAAGACGGGCACCGCTTCGAACCAGGGACCGGCGGGGCAGAAGCTCGAGCCGAACAGCTGGTTCGTGGCCTTCGGACCCAACCCGAACCCCCAGTACCTCGTCCTGGCCGTCATCGACCAGGGCGGCTACGGCGCCCAGGCCGCCGCCCCCCTGGTCCGGAACATCTTCGACTACATAGTGGCCAATCCGGGCATCAACGGTGCGGTCAAGACGCCCACGCCGGCCAGCCCGGCCAGCGAGACGGCCCCGACGACGGTGCCACCGGCAGGAACGCCGACCACGACCACGACCACGGCGCCGGGGACGACGAGTGGGTCCAGCACGACGACCTCGACGACAACGGGCGGGGGCTGACCGTCCCGTAGGGTTGACGGCAATGGAAACCCTCTGGCCGCAGATCGAGCGCATCCTGCCAACGGTGTCCAAGCCGGCCCGGTACATCGGAGGCGAGCAGGGCTCCCTGCTTCCGGTCCATGATGCCGGAAGTGTGGCCTGGTTGTTGCTGTATCCCGACACCTACGAAATCGGGCTCCCCAATCAGGGGCTGCAGATCCTCTACGAAATCCTGAACGAGCGGCCCGACGCGCTGGCCGAGCGTGCCTACGCCCCCTGGGTCGACATGGAGGCCGCTATGCGGGCCGCGGGGATTCCGCTCTTCAGCGTGGAGCAGCATCTCCCGGCGGCCGCATTCGACGTGTTGGCCTTCAACCTGTCGGCCGAGCTCGTCTACACGAACCTCGTCAACATGATCGATCTGGCCGGCCTGCCGCTCCACGGCGTGGACCGTGGCGGTGCTGATGCGCTGGTCATTGCCGGTGGCCACTGCGTCTACAACCCCGAGCCCCTGGCCGATTTCGTCGATGCCTTCGTCCTCGGTGACGGTGAAGAAGTTGTCGGCGAAATCAACGAGGTCATATCGGACTGGTTGCGTGCGTCGTCCCCCGAAGACCGCGACCGCGGGGCCCTCTTGCGCGCGCTGGCGGGTCTCGAGGGCGTGTACGTCCCCGCGCTTTATTCCGCCTCGTACGAGGACGGGCGCCTGGTCTCGACCGTCCCGGTGGGACCTGGCGTGCCCGCGGAGGTGGCCAAGCGCACCATCAGCGATCTGGCGGACTGGCCATATCCGGCCCGACCCCTGGTCCCGTTGACGGAAGTGGTGCACGACCGCCTCAACGTCGAGGTGTTCCGCGGCTGTACGCGGGGCTGCCGTTTCTGCCAGGCGGGCATGATCACGCGGCCGGTGCGCGAGCGCCCTGCGGCCCAGGTGCGTGAAATGGTGCAACGCGGCCTCGAGTGGAGCGGCCATGACGAGGTGGCGCTGACCTCACTTTCGTCGGCGGATTTTTCAGGCATTGAGGACACGGTCCGCGACATCGTCGACGACCCGGACCATGGCGGTCGGGTCTCGGTCAGCCTCCCGTCTCTCAGGGTGGATGCCTTCACGGTGGGGACAGCGGCAGAAATCCAGAAGGTGCGCCGCACCGGTCTCACGTTTGCTCCCGAGGGCGGGACGTGGCGGATGCGCAGGGTGATCAACAAGCTGATCACGGAGGAGGATCTCTACAGTGCGGTCGATGCTGCCTTCAGCCAGGGGTGGCGGCGGGTCAAGCTCTATTTCCTGATCGGCCTGCCCACCGAGCTCGACGAGGACGTGCTCGGCATCGCAGAGCTGGGAGCGCGCTGCGTGGAGATCGGCCGGAAGTACCACAAGGGAGTGACCGTGGTGGCGTCCGTGGGCGGGTTCGTGCCGAAGCCGCACACCCCGTTCCAATGGTTCGGGCAGGACACGGTGGCCGAGCTCGAGCGCAAGGTGGCCCTGCTGCGCAATGAGGCCCGGCGCACCCGCGGCCTCACCATCCGTTGGCATGAACCGGCGGCCTCGGTCGCCGAGGGATTGGCCAGCAGGGGCGATCGCCGCATGGGGGCGGTGATAGAGCGGGTCTGGCGGGCGGGCGGCACGTTCCAGGAGTGGTCCGAGCGGTTCGATCTCTCCCTGTGGGAGGCCGCCCTCGACGCCGAGGGGCTCAGCGTGGACGAAATCTGCCACCGGGACCGCGATGGGGACGAGGCGCTCCCCTGGGATCACATTTCGGCCGGCCTGCACCGTGACTTCCTCTGGGGTGACTGGCAGGACGCCCTGGCTAGCGTGGCCGTCGAGGATTGCCGCTGGACCCCGTGTTACGACTGCGGCGCCTGCACCGGTTTCGGGCTGGAGCACGTGGTGGCGTCGCCGGTCCCGCCTGCTGGTGGCAGCCAGGGCACGGGTCAGGATCTCAGCGTCGGCGACCGCATCCCGGTGCGCCTGGTCAGCCGTGCTCCCTGAGGGCCAGCGCCGCCTCCGCCTGCGCTTCACCAAAGAGGGCAAAATCCGGTTCACCAGCCACCGCGATGTCGCCCGCATGTGGGAGCGGGCGCTCCGTCGCAGCCGGCTGCCCTTGGCGTACTCGCAGGGATTCTCGCCGCACCCCCTGGTGAGCTTCGGCCTGGCCCTGCCGACCGGGTGTGAGTCCCGCGGCGAGTACCTCGACATGCGCCTGGAGGAGGCGGGGCCGGGGGAGATCCCCCTTCCGGATCTGCCGGCTGCGCTCAGCCTGCTCCTGCCCGACGGGATCACGGTCGAGGCGGCCGCCCTGATCGGAGAAGCGGAGGGTTCGCTTCAACAGGAGGTAGCATCGTGCGATTGGGAGCTGGAGGTGCTCGGAGTGCGGGATGAGGAGCTGCAGGAGCGGGTGGAAAAGATGCTCGCTGCTCCCATGCTCACTGTCAGGCGTGAGCGGAAGGGTCGTCAGACTGAGGACGACATCCGCCCAGCCATCCGGACACTGTCCCTGACCAGCACCAAAGGTCATCTTCGGGCGGAATTAGCCACGCATCCGCGTGGTGTCCGCCCGGGCGACCTTGTAACGGCCCTGGGCACCCCCGCGGTGCCCGGACGGGCCTGTCGAACGCATCAATGGATCGAACGCGATGGCGCTCGGTTCGAACCGCTCGTTGTGGGCGCGTTCGGGACCGATGGCGACGCGACACAGCACGCGAGGAGGGCTTTCCCTCATGTCCGAGACGGAAATCAGCCACAGCCCGGAGGGTCACCCCCCGGAGCCGACGGGGGGCAGCGGCAGCTCTAGCCCCCCGGAAGGGCCGCGGGCAGCGCCCAGGCCGAAGCCGAAGATCGGAGACACCAGGCCCGCTCCTGCGGTCGCGGCGCCCCCGGCGCCCAAAGCGGAGGCCCCGGTCGTGGCGCTCAAGCGGCCTGCGGCCGCCTCCCCCAAGGAGGAGGCACCCAGCGGGACGGAGTCGGCCGAGTCTTCGGAAGACAGCGCCGGCAAGCGTGCCCGCAGTCGGCGTCGCCCGGCGCGGGACCGAAAGACCAAGCAGGTAGGTCGCTACCTGGTCTGCGTCCACGTCCGGCCCGACATGACGCAGATCGCCATGCTGGAGGGGCGCTCCCTGGTGGAGCACTACGTGTCCCGCACGGCTGACGACACCAACCAGATCGACGGCAACGTCTACCGGGGCCGGGTGCAGAACGTGCTCCCGGGGATGGAAGCCGCTTTCATCGACATCGGCATCCCCAAGAATGCGGTCCTGTACCGGGGCGACGTGCGCTATGACCGGGAAGACATTGAGGGCGGAGCGTCCCAGCAGCCTCGGATCGAAGACGTCCTCAAGGCTGGTCAGACCATCCTGTGCCAGGTGACCAAGAACCCCATCGGGGCCAAGGGTGCCCGCCTGACCCAGGAGGTGTCGCTACCCGGGCGTTTCGCGGTCCTGGTGCCCAATTCCACCGCCTTCGGGATCTCCAAGCGCCTCGGAGACAACGAGCGACGCCGGCTGCGTCGCATCATCGACGAGGTGAAGCCCCCCGGGCACGGCATGATCGTGCGGACTGCTGCCGAGGGGGTCTCGGCCGAAGAGCTCCAGCGGGACGTCACGACCCTCCTTGAGCAGTGGAACATCATTGAGGCCGAGGCCAAGCGGTCCGATGCCCCGGGACTGCTCTATCGGGAGCCCGAGCTCTCCGTGCGGATCCTCCGGGAGGAGCTCAACGGGGAGTACCGGGGTGTCGTGATCGACGACCGTGCCCTCTTCGAGCAGGTGCGGGACTACGTGCGGGCCGTGAGCCCGGAGTTGTCCGACCGGGTCGAGTACTACGACCCCGAGGTCGAGGGACTGCCAATTTTCGAGCGGTACCACGTGCACGAACAGCTGCACAAGGCGCTCGACCGCAAGGTCTGGCTGCCCTCGGGGGGCTCCTTGATCATTGAGCGCACGGAAGCGCTGACGGTCATCGACGTGAACACGGGCAAGAACGTTGGCAAGACCAATCTGGAAGAGACCGTCTACCGGAACAACCTGGAGGCCGCCGAGGAGGTGGCCCGCCAGCTCCGGCTGCGGGACATCGGGGGCATCATCGTCATCGACTTCATCGACATGGAGATCCGGGAGAATCGGGACAAGGTGGCGGCCGCCCTGCGCAACGCTCTGGCCCGGGACAAGACCCGGACCCAGGTCTTCGACATTTCGGAGCTGGGCCTGGTCGAAATGACCCGCAAGCGGGTCTCCGAGGGCCTTCTCGAGACGCTGTCGACCGAATGCGCAGTCTGCGGAGGCCGGGGCGTGACCCTGGACGACTCGGTCCTGCGCTAGGATCTCGCTCTTATGTATGCCGTCATCAGGTCCGGAGGAAAGCAAGAGCGTGTGGCCGAGGGCCAGCGCGTCCGCGTGGAGCTGCTCGGGCAGCCCGTGGGTGCGGAGGTGTCGCTGGAGCCCGTCCTGGTGGTCGATGGCGCAACCGTGCTGGCCACGCCAGCGCAACTGGCCGGCGCGTCGGTGACGGCCAAGGTCGTGGGCGAGGAAAAGGGTCCCAAAATCAACGCCATGACGTACAAGAACAAGTCCAACCAGCGCCGGCGGTGGGGTCACCGCCAGCATTACGCCACGCTGGAGATCACCGCCATCACGGCGGCCGGCTGAATCGCAGGAGTTCGAGACCATGTCAAAGACCAAGGGTGGCGGGTCCACCCGCAACGGGCGCGATTCCAACGCGCAGCGCCTCGGCGTGAAGTGCTTCGACGGAACGGCCGTCACGGCCGGTTCCATCTTGGTGCGGCAGCGGGGGACCAAGGTCTACCCCGGCGTGAACGTAGGACGTGGCGGCGATGACACGCTCTTCGCCATGGCGGAGGGCGTCGTCAAGTTCGGCGAGCGTCGAGGCCGCAAGCACGTGAGCGTCCTCACCGACTGAGCCGGCGTGCCGCGCCTGGGTTCAGGCGTGCTGGTGCAATTCGATCCCATTCCCCCAAGGGTCGGTGGTGAACGCCTGCTGACGCCCAGTTGTCCCCACGACGACCGGGTCGGTCACGGCCAGCCCCCTGGTCCGTAGCTCGAGGACCGCGGCGCCGAGGTCTTCGAAGATCAGCGCGAAGTGCTGGCCGAGGTTGTTCGGCACGGGGGCCTCAATCAGATGGACCTGCTGGCCGTTCGCAGCGTCCAGCCACGCTCCGGGGAACCCGAAGTCGGGGCGGGTGAAGTTCCGCTCCAAGCCCATCGTCTCGGTATAGAAGATGATGCCGGCGGGCACGTCGCTGACGTTGATGGCGACGTGGTCGACGCCCATCGGTGCGACTGGATCGGTCATGCCAGCGAGCCTACGACGTGGCGCACGATGCCGGCCACAGCCGGCACGGCGGCGGTGCCGACGTCGGCAATATGGGCGACATCAATGGTGGTGTTGGCCGCCGCGGCGGGATTCGTGATCACGGCGAGTCCCAGGACCCGGGCTCCGGCTTGTCGGGCGGCAATGGTCTCGAGTGCCATCGACATCCCCACGACATCGGCTCCCGCAGCGCGCAGCATGCGGATCTCGGCCGGGGTCTCGAACTGGGGGCCCGGCAGCTGGGCGTAGACGCCGGACTGGGTGGACAGGGCGGAAGCGGCGGGCTCTGGCGTCGAGAGGGCAACAGATCTGAGCCCGGGGGAGTAGGCGTCGGTCATATCGACGAATTCCGGTCCGGTCAGCGGGCTGCATCCGGTGAGGTTCAGGTGGTCGTCGACGACCATGACGGACCCGGTGACGAGATCGTGCCGGATCCCTCCGGCGGCGGCGGTGAGGATGACGGTCTGGCACCCGGCGGCAAGGCCCGTCCGCAGGGGATGGGCGACCTCCACCGGCGTCAGGCCCTCGTACAGGTGGCAGCGCCCACCGAGAACGAGGATCCGGAGGCCGCTGAGCTCGACCGACCAGCCCTGGGCCCGATGCCCTCCCGCCGTATAGGAGGGGAAGAAGGGCAGCGTGCCCAACGGAACGGACTCCCCGCCTGCGCCCAGGGCTTCAGCCACGCTCGACAGTCCGCTGCCGAGAAGCACGAGCACGTCGTGGTGGTCGATCCCGAGGCGGCGGGCCAGTTCCCGGGCGCTGTGCGCCGCCCGGTCGGCGGCTGCCTCCATGGACTGATCGTAGAGGGTCCTTCGCCCGCCGGCGCGTAACATCAGCCGGACATGCCATCCTCGCCCGCTGCCCCCAACCTTCATCCGCTGGCACCCGTCACCGGGGACGAGATCATTGCTGCCCGCGAAATCGTCTTCGCCAGCGGTCGGGCCGAAGTTCCCAACGAGGCCCTGCGCTTCGCCTACATCGGCCTGTGCGACCCCCCCAAGGAAATGGTGCGCAACGTCGACGCCGGCCACGACGTGGTGGTCGATCGCCGCCTCCGCCTCGTCCTCTTGCAGGGCCCCGAAGCTGATGTGGCCGAGGTGACGGTGTCGGTCACCCGGGGAGAGATCGACCGCTGGGAGATCGTGCGCAACGTCCGTCCGCCCCTCCAGATGGAAGAGACCATCATGGTGCTGGCTGCGCTGCACGGGCACCCCGAATGGAACGCCGCCCTGGACCGGCGGGGTATTGCAGACCGGTCACTGGTGCAGATCGACCCTTGGCCCGCCGGCACCTTCGGGCTCGGCCATGAGGAGGGGCGGCGCATCACCCGCTGTCTGGCCTACCTACGTGATGCCAAGGAAGACAACGGCTATGCCCGCCCGCTCGAGGGGCTCCTCGCCTTCGTCGACATGGGACGGGGCGAAGTCCTCGAGGTGGTCGATCTGGGGGTCGTCCCTTTCCCGCCCGCGCACGGGAGTTATTACCCCGAGCACAACGGCCCGCTGCGCACCGATCTGAAGCCGTTGGAGATCACACAGCCGGAAGGTCCGAGCTTCGAGGTGGAGGGAAACCTGGTCCGCTGGCAGAAATGGTCGCTGCGAATCGGCATGGATCCCCTGGAAGGCCTTGTGCTGTGGACGGTCGGGTACGAAGACGGCGGTCGGGTCCGACCAATCGTCTACCGGGCTTCGGTCAGCGAAATGGTGGTGCCCTACGGACATCCGGGCCCGATGCACGCCTGGAAGAGCGCGTTCGACGCCGGTGAATGGGGCCTGGGCCGGATGGCCAACTCGCTGACACTCGGTTGCGACTGTCTCGGGGAGATCCGCTACTTCGACGACGTGTTCGCTGACGAGCGTGGGAAGCCGCACACCCGCAGCAATGCCATCTGCATGCATGAAGAGGACTACGGCATCCTTTGGAAGCACGTCGACATGGTTTCGGGGCGGACCGAGGTGCGGCGGTCACGCCGACTGGTGGTGAGTTCCATCGCTACGGTGGGGAACTACGAATACGGCTTCTACTGGTACTTCTACCTCGATGGCACCATGCAGCTGGAAGTGAAGCTGACGGGCATCATGTCCACCATGGCCGTCGCCGACGGCGATCCGGGAGAGCACGCCCGCATGATTGCCCCCGGACTGGCGGCGCCCTACCACCAGCACATGTTCAATGTGCGCCTCGACATGCAGGTCGACGGCCCTGACAACGAGGTCTATGAGGTGGACGCGGTGCCCACCGGATCACCGGGGAGCGCGGAGAACCCGTGGGGGAACGCGTTCGGGACGAACGTCACGCTGTTGGAGACGGAGTTGGCCGCACAGCGTGACGTCGATGCGTCCCGCAGCCGGACCTGGCGTATTGCGAACCGCTCCCACCACAACGCTCTGGGCGTGCCCACCGCCTACAAATTGCTCCCGGGTGCGACGCCGACGCTGCTGGCGGACCCCAACTCCAGTGTGGGGCGACGCGCCGCCTTTGCCTCGCACAATCTCTGGGTCACGCCGTTCGACGAGGAAGAGCGCCGAGCGGCGGGCGACTACCCAAATCAGCATGAAGGACACGCCGGCCTGCCGAGCTGGACGGCGGCCGATCGTCCGATCGTCGACACCGACATTGTGCTGTGGCACTCCTTCGGCGTCACGCACATTCCGCGCCCGGAGGATTGGCCGGTGATGCCCGTCGAGTACACCGGCTTCACGTTGCTGCCTTCGGGATTCTTCGATCGCAACCCTGCGCTCGACGTGCCTCCTTCCTCAGATCATTGTCATGACTGAGCAGCGCAGCCCCACCCGTCAGCCTCAGGAGTACCACCCGCCTGTCGAGGAGTACCTCGAGACCATGCTCTCCTTGTCGGAGGAGGGCGTGCCGGTCATTCAGGCTCGCATCGCCGAACGGCTGGGCCGGTCGGCCCCATCCGTCTCCGAAATGCTGGACCGTCTGCGCGAGGACGGGTACGTGGCACGGGATGGGCGCCGACTGTCGCTGACCGAGAGCGGGCAGGCCCTGGCCGAGAAGGTCGTGCGGAAACATCGCCTGGCCGAGCGTCTCCTGGTCGATGTGATCGGGCTCGAGTGGCACAAGGTGCACACCGAGGCGGGCCGCTGGGAGCATGTGATCTCCGATGACGTCGAAGCCCGGTTGGTGGTGTTGCTGGGCGACCCGGCGACCTGCCCGCACGGAAACCCGATCCCCGGGTCGCACTCGCAGGCGCCGTCGGGCCCGGTCCGGCCACTGGGGGAGGTGGAGGCCGGTGAGCTGGTGCGGCTGTTCCGTATCAGCGAGGAGGTGGAAGCGAACCTCGGTTCGTTGACGCTGCTCGACGAAGGCGGTTTCATTCCCGGTGTGGTGGCCAAGGTGGGGGACCACGACACCGAAGGCAACGTGGAGGTCACGGTCGAAGGCGGCGGCGCGACTCTTCGGGTCCCGCCGTATCTCTCTGACCGGTTGTACGTCGGCGCCCCATGACCCTCCGGCTCGAGGCCGACGCTGTCGTCACTGTCGACAGTGACGACAGGATTCTGGCGCCGGGGGCGGTGGAGATCGAGGACGGTCTCATCACCTGGGTCGGGGACCCCTGGGTCGTCCCGTCGGCTCCCGGCACAGAGGTTCGTCGGCTCGGTGGTCTCCTCATGCCCGGGCTGGTCAACTGCCACGGACATACGCCCATGACGCTGCTGCGGAGCGCCGGTGACGGGTTGCCGCTCGACCGTTGGCTGCACGAGTCCATTTGGCCGCGTGAGGCGCGACTGGAGGACGAGGACGTCTACTGGGGCATGCTGCTCGGGACGACCGAGCTGCTCTGCAACGGTGTGACGACCACCTGTGAGCAGTACCGCCATCCGGCGCCGGTCGTGGATGCCGTACTCGAGGCCGGTATCCGAACCCTGTACACGCCGGCCATCTTCGACGTTCCTGACGCCGACCCGGGGAACACCTGGGAGGCGCTGCTCGCTACGGCCTGCGCCCTCGCCGATGCGCTGGAGGGGAAACACGAGCTCCTGCAAATAGGTTTCGGGCCGCACGCCGCCTATACGGTGCCGCCCGAAGGCCTGCGTGCCATCGCGGCCGAGGCACGAGCCCGTACTGCGTTGCTACAGATTCACCTTTCCGAGACCGAGGCCGAGTGTGGGGTCGTGCAGGAGCGCTATGGCATGAGCGCGCCGGCGCTTCTTGCCGCAGAAGGAGTCCTGGAAGGACGGGTGCTGGCTGCACACGCGGTCTGGCTCAATGACACCGATCTGTCATTGCTCGCCGAGCACGACGTCGCGGTGGCGCATTGCCCGGGCTCGAACGGGAAGCTGGGCTCGGGGATCGCTCCGTTGTGCGCGCTGCTGCGTCGTGGGGTGCGGGTCGGACTGGGCACCGACGGCCCGGCCTCCAACGACGACCTCCATCTCTGGGACGAGCTCCGGCTCGCGCCACTGTTTGCCCGGGCGCTTGCCGGCGATCCCGATGTCCTGAGTTCGGCGACGGCACTCCGCCTGGCCACCCGTGGCGGCGGAGAGGCGCTCGGCCTCCCGGTAGGTGCAGTCGAGGTGGGACGCCCCGCTGATCTCATCCGGTTGCGGACCGACGACGCGCGTTTTACCCCATCGGTGAACGATGCCGAGCTGCTGGGCCACCTGGTGTGGGCCGGGGCCGGGCATCTGGTGACCGACGTCTGGGTGGGTGGAGCGCAGGTGGTCGAACGGGGGAGCTGCACCACCGTGGACAGCGCCCGAGCCCGCTCTGAAGTGGGCCAGCGGGCCCGCCGACTCGCCGGTTCCTAGGCGACCGCGGGGAAAGCAGGCCGAGTCGGCCACGCTCACGGGCGCGGCAAGGCTGGAAAGAGGGTTCCTGTCGTGCACAATATTACGACAATATCTCTTGTCCATTTACCTAAATAGTGGTTGCGCTTTATGCAACTGCGTCTGAGGCTGTGTGACTATTCGACGCGGTCGTGGAATCAAACGGCGTCGCTGGGGTGGTCGACAAAATGGACGGAAATCTAAAGAATTACGAGAATAATTACAGTCGTGATGGAATCCCAGCACGCCTGGCGATTCTGTCCTGGGGAATCGTGCGACGAAATAGGGAGTCCAGTAATGCGGCGATTGACATCGACACCAATACTGTTAACGTGCTGATCGACTTACAACATTGAGTTGATGGCTCTTTTCCATGTAGCGGGAAAGCGCACGGCTTCTGTTGAGGCCTGAGTGGGGTGCGAAATGAACATGGTCATAGATCCAGCGCGCAGTGTCGGCGCGGAGACACAGTGCGGACGCAGGCTCTTTCTCATCGCGTTGTCGTGCCTGATCGGGCTCGGGATCTGCTTCGGCCTGTTCGGGTCCGCCTCCGCAGCAACTCGACAGGTCGCGAGCGGCTCGACCGGCCCGACGTCGAGAGTGGTAGCGGGTCACTCGCATTCAGCGAGCCAGGGACTCGGCTACTGGCTGGTGGCGTCCGATGGCGGCATGTTCACGGAGGGCGGGGCCCCGTTCCTCGGGTCCACGGGTGGGACCACGCTGAACAAGCCCATCGTCGGCACGGCGGCGACGTCGGACGGCGGCGGCTATTGGCTCGTGGCCTCTGACGGCGGCATCTTCAACTATGGCGACGCGGCGTTCTTCGGCTCGGCCGGCAGCCTCCCTCTCAACAAGCCCATCGTCGGCATGGCGGCCACGCCTGACGGCAATGGCTACTGGCTCGTGGCGTCCGACGGCGGCATCTTCAGCTACGGCGACGCGGCGTTCTTCGGCTCCACCGGGGGCATGCATCTCAACAAGCCCATCGTCGGCATGGCGTCCACGCCTGACGGCAATGGCTACTGGCTCGTGGCGTCCGACGGCGGCATCTTCAGCTACGGCGACGCGGCGTTCTTCGGCTCGGCCGGGAGCCTCCCTCTCAACAAGCCCATCGTCGGCATGGCGTCCACGGTTGACGGCAACGGCTACTGGCTGGTGGCCTCCGACGGCGGCATCTTCAACTACGGCGCCGCTGACTTCTCCGGATCGACCGGGGGCATGACGCTCAACAAGCCGATCGTGGGCATGGCGACCAGTTTCGACGGCAAGGGGTACTACCTGGTGGCATCCGATGGCGGCATCTTCAGCTACGGCGACGCCACCTACTTTGGCTCGACCGGAGGCATGACCCTCAACAAGCCCATCGTCGGCATGGCCTTCAGTGGCGTTTCCGGGGCCGCGAGGAAGTTGGCTTTCTCGACCCAGCCGGCGGGCGCAGACGGAGGAACTGCCTTCTCCACCCAGCCGACTGTCACGATCCAAGACGCGGCGGGCAATCCCGTCACGACGGACACTTCGAATGTCACCCTGGCACTCGCGCCCGGGTCCCCCAGTAGCGGCGGTCCCGGCACGCTCTCCGCCTGCACGTCGACAGGTGGGGTCAATGGCGTGTACTCGTTCAGCGGCTGTGCCATCGACAAAGCGGGGAGCGGCTACGAGCTCGTCGCCACCGACGGAACGCTCACCGGCACCACCAGTGCGCCGTTCTCCGTGGGTACCGGACCGGCGACCCACCTCGCCTTCACCACCGAGCCGAGCAACGCCATCGGTGGGAGCGCCTTTGTCACGCAGCCGGTCGTCGCCATCGAAGACGCCGGAGGCAACACTGTCACCAGCGACACGAACGCCATTACCCTGACGAAGGCCTCTGGTCTCGGTGCCCTGTCGGGTTGCACCGCGACGACGACCGCCGGGGTGGCCCACTTCAGTGGCTGCACCATCAACACGACGGGGACTTACACGCTCACTGCTACCGACGCCGCTGACACCCTCAGCACGACGAGTACGTCGTTCGACGTCGGAACGGGACTGGCGAGCCAGCTCGCCTTCACCACTGAGCCGGCGGCAGCCACCGGGGGCAGTGCCTTCGGCACCCAGCCGACGGTCACGATCGAAGACGCTGGGGGCAATACGGTCACCACCGACACCCACGCCATCGTCATGACGCTGACGACAGGCCCGGGCGCCCTGGCGGGCTGTACAGCGACGACCACCGCCGGGGTGGCCGCTTTCAGCGGCTGCCGCATCAACTCGGCGGCCACCGGCGACGTCCTCACCGCCACCGACGCAGGTGATGCCCTCAACCACCCGAGTAGTGCCTTCAATGTCGCGGTCGGCGCGCCGGTGCAGCTCGTCTTCACGACTGAGGCTGGGAACGCGGCGGCGAACACCCCGTTCGGCGTGCAGCCTGTGGTGACGATCGAAGATGCCGGAGGCAACACGGTCGCCACTGACACGAACGACATCTCCTTGGCCATTTTTTCCGGCACCGGGACTTTGTCGGGCTGCGTGTCCACGACGACCGCCGGAGTGGCGAGCTTCAGCGGCTGCACCATCGATACGCCCGGGTCGTTCGTTCTCAGCGCGAACGAAGCGACGGAGGCCCTGAATGGGCAGGGCACCGCATTTGACGTCACCCCTTAGCGGTCGAGGCGCGCAGGGACGCGCTGCGGCGACGGGGCCGGCGGGCGATGACGCTGGTCCCGTCGCTTCGACCCGGAGGTCCGTTCCGGCCCCGTAAGCTGGACACTTATGCCCGGCTTCGTTGACCAGGCCCAACTGCACGCGCGCGCTGGTGATGGGGGAGCCGGGGCGGTCTCGTGGCGCAGGGAGGCCCATGTGGACCGTGGTGGCCCCGATGGGGGCGACGGCGGCCACGGTGGGGACGTGTGGCTGGTGGCGTCCGTCAACGAGGCGTCGCTTCTGGGTTTCCGGGATCACCCGTTCCGTCGGGCGACTGACGGCGTGCACGGCTCCGGTTCCAAGAAGCACGGCGCCAGAGGCAAGGACCTGGTGGTACCCGTACCCGTCGGCACGGTGGTGCGTGAGCGAACCGGGGCCGTGGTGTGCGACCTCGACGTGGAGGGGGCCCGCTTCATGGTGGCCGAGGGTGGCCAGGGAGGACGCGGCAATGCGCGCTTCCTCTCCAACCGCCGCCGCGCCCCCGCCTTTGCCGAGCAGGCCGAGAAGGGGCAGGAGTTCTGGCTGGACATGGAGCTCAAGCTGATGGCCGATGTGGCACTGGTCGGCTTCCCCAATGCCGGCAAGTCCACCCTCATTTCGACGGTGTCGGCCGCCAAGCCCAAAATCGCCGACTACCCGTTCACCACGCTGGAGCCGCACCTCGGCGTCGTCCGGGTGGGCGGTGTGCGTGACGGGACGGAGTTCGTCATGGCCGATATCCCCGGACTGGTGGAGGGGGCGGCCGAGGGCAAGGGCCTGGGCCATCAGTTCCTTCGCCATATTGAGCGGGCCCGGGTGCTGGTCGTGCTCCTCGACCTCGGTGCGCCTGCTGCGGGCGGAGTGTCCCCGGCCGAACAACGGCGCGTCCTGTTGTCCGAGCTCGGCTCCTACCGGCCCGAGCTCATGGACCGTCCCCGCATTGTGGTGGGCAGCAAGAGCGACCTGGGTCCCGACACCGAGGGTGTCTGCGACATGCTGCTCTCGGTGGCCGCCGGCTCGGGCGTGCAGTCGTTGGTGGAGCGCCTGGCGCCGCTGGTCCAAGAGGCACGCGCCGAGGCAGCCGGGGCCACCTCGAGTGACATTGTGGTGCACCGTCCCCTGCCCGAGGGTGTCGCCGTGCAGCGGGCCGGCTCGGGCGCGTGGGTCGTCCAGGGGCGTGCGGCGGAGCGGGCCGTGGCGTTGTCCGACCTCAACGACGAAGGGGCGCAGGCCGAAGTGGTCCGCCGGCTCCGGCGCCTTGGGGTCGATCGCGCCCTGGCCCGGGCGGGTGCCCGCGACGGCGACGAGATCACGGTCGGCGCCATGACGTTCACGTGGGGAGAGGACCAGTGATCGCCGTGGTCAAGGTCGGGTCGTCCTCGGTGAACGGCGAAACGGTCAGCCGGCTCTGTGGCGAACTGGCCGCGGCGCGCGCCGAGGGACACACCGTCGTCGTGGTCTCGTCCGGGGCCATCTCCGCCGGATGGGACGCGCTCGACCGTGGCCGGCAGCGGCCCTCGGACCCCGCCGTCCTGCAGGCGGTGTCGGCCGTCGGCCAGCACCGGTTGATGCGGCTGTGGCAGGACGGCTTGGACCCCCATGGACTGTTGGCGGGCCAGGTGCTGCTGGCGCCACTCGACTTCGTCCACCGCACCCAGTATCTGCACGCACGCGGTACGTTGCGGCACCTGGCCGACCTCGGGGTCGTGCCGGTGGTCAACGAGAACGATGCGGTGGCCGACGAAGAGATCCGCTTCGGCGACAATGATCGACTGGCCGCGCTGGTGGCACACCTCGTCGGCGCGCAGCTGCTGGTCCTGCTGACAGACACTCCCGGTCTGCTCACGGCCGACCCGCGGCGCGACACGGAGGCCTCGCTGATCCAAGAGGTCGTGGAGATCGATCAGCACCTGGAGCGGCTGGCCGGCGGTCCCGGGAGTGCGGTGGGCAGTGGCGGCATGGCGTCGAAGTTGGCCGCGGCGAAGATCGCCACCTGGTCGGGCGTGCAGACGGTGATCGCCGACGCCGCCCGCGCCGGGGTGCTGGCCGCCGCCCTGGCTGATGAAGCCGGTGTGGGGACGGTGTTCCGGGCCCGGGAGAGTCGCTTGTCGGCTCGCAAGCTCTGGATCGCCTTCGCATTGGGATCCCGCGGGAGCCTGACCGTCGACGACGGTGCCCGGATGGCCTTGACCGGCCGCGGGCGGTCGCTCCTGGCCGCCGGCGTCACGGGGTCGACGGGCGCCTTTCGTCCCGACGACGCGGTGGAGATCTCAGGCCCCGACGGGGAGGTTTTCGCCAAGGGCCTGGTCCGGGTGCATGCGGAGCGTGCCTCCGAGTGGATGGGCCGGCGGAGCCAGGTCGTCGTCCATAGAGATGACCTCGTCCTTGTAACCTGACCGCATGACCTCGCCCGCGTTGGAGCAGCTCGCGGGCCGCGTCCGCTCGGCCGCCCGCCTGGTGGCCCGGGCGCCGAGCTCGGTCCGGGACGACGCGTTGCGGCTGGCTGCGGACCTCCTCGAAGAGGAGTGGGCGATGCTGGTCGAGGCCAACCGGAACGACCTGGAGCGGGCCGAGGCCGCCGGCATGGTGGAGGCGGCCCGGGACCGGTTGCGCCTGACCGAGGAACGGGTCCGGGGCATGGCGGCCGGCCTGCGCAAGGTGGCCGGGCTCGCTGACCCGGTCGGCGAGGTGACCGAGGGCTGGGTGCGTCCCAATGGCCTGCGGGTCACGCGGGTGCGGGTCCCGCTGGGTGTGGTCGGGGTGATCTACGAGAACCGGCCCAATGTCACGAGCGACGCCGCCGGGCTCTGCCTCAAATCCGGGAACGCCGCGTTCCTGCGCGGCTCCTCTTCGGCCCTCGACTCCAACCGGGCGATCGTCGCCTTGTTGCGCCGGGCCGCGGTGAAGGCCGGCCTGCCCGAGGATGCGGTCGCGCTGGTGGAGGACACGTCGCACGAGACGGCCACAGCCTTCATGCGGTTGCGCGGCTACATCGATTGCCTGATTCCACGTGGGGGACAGGCGCTGATCGCCTCGCTCGTCGAGCATGCCACGGTGCCCTACGTCCTCGACGGCGACGGCAACTGCCACATCTACATCGACGGCGCCGCCGACCTGGCCATGGCGCACGAACTCGCCATCAACGCCAAGACCCACCGCTTCGGCGTCTGCAACGCAGTCGAGACGATGCTGGTGCACTCGGCGGTGGCGGCTGATTTCCTGCCGCGTCTGGCGGAATCGCTCGGTGCGGCCGGCGTTGAAATCCGGGCCGACGAGCGGGTACGGGCCCACGTGCCGACGGCCGTGCCTGCCATGGAGAGCGACTTCGCCAGCGAATTCCTGGGGCCGGTGGTGGCGATCGGCATGGTCGACGACGTAGGCGAGGCCATTGAGCACATCGCCCGGTACAGCTCGGGGCACTCCGAGGCGATCGTGACCTCCGACGTGGCGGTGGCCGACCGCTTCGTGGCCGAGGTGGACGGGGCGGCGGTGCTGGTCAACGCCTCGACACGCTTTGTCGATGGTGAAGAACTGGGGCTCGGGGCCGAGGTGGGCATCTCCACCCAGAAGCTCCATGCCCGTGGTCCGATGGGAGTGAAGGAGCTGACGACGTTGAAGTGGATCGTGCGTGGTGACGGGCAGGTGCGCCGGTGAGCAACGGGAACGCAGCGTTGGGGCTGCCGGAGAGCGGCCCCCCCCGGTTCGAGTCCTTGGATGCGGTGCGGGGCGGCTTGGCCCAGGTCGGCTACCTGGCCGACGAATCAATCAGTGGCGTCGTGTACCTGGCCGATCGGCTGGCCAAGCCGGTACTGGTCGAGGGCCCGGCCGGTACGGGCAAGACGCAGCTGGCCAAGTCGGTGGCCGAACTCACCGGGGCGCGGCTGATCCGCCTGCAGTGCTACGAGGGGCTTGACGAGTCCAAGGCTCTCTACGAATGGAATTACCGCAAGCAGTTGCTGCGTATTCAGGCCGGGGAGCACGGCAAGTCCGAGGAGGAGGGCCCGAGTTGGTCCGAGCTCGAGGAGGACATCTTCTCGGAGGACTTCTTGTTGACGCGGCCTCTCCTCGAGGCGATCCGCGCCACCGAACCGGTGGTGCTCCTGGTCGACGAGGTTGACCGCGTCGAGCTCGAGACCGAGGCGCTGCTGCTCGAGATCCTCTCTGAGTACCAGGTGTCCATTCCCGAGCTCGGCACCGTGCGGGCCACCCAGCTGCCCATGGTGTTCCTCACGTCCAACAACACCCGTGAGCTGTCCGAGGCGTTGAAGCGGCGCTGCCTGTACCTGCACATCGACTATCCGGATCTCGAGCGTGAGCGCGAGATCGTGCGGACCAAGGTGCCGGGCATCAGCGAGGAATTGGCCGACCAGGTGGCGCGCATCGTCCGCTCGCTGCGCACTCTCGAGTTGCGCAAGGCGCCGTCGGTGTCCGAGACGATCGACTGGGCCCGCACCCTCGTGCTCCTGGGTGTGGAGACGATCGACGCCGCCGGCGCCAAGGACACGCTGCACATCCTTTTGAAGTATCAAGCCGACATTGAGCGGGCCTCCAAGGAGCTGCTGTCGGCCTCCGCGAGCTGACACCGTGCTCGACCTCCTCTCCGGCTTCGTCACCGAGCTGCGTCGTTCCGGGCTGCCCGTCTCGCTGACCGAGCATCTCGATGCGGCCGAGGCGGTCAAGCACATCCCGCTGGAGGACCGCGAGGCCCTGAAGTACGCGTTGGCCGCCACGCTGGTGAAGTCGTCCTCGCACTGGCGGGCCTTCGAAACGGCCTTCGAAGTGTTCTTCGCGGTGCGGACCGGCCGTGCCGGAGGGTCCGAGGGTGAGGAGGGCGCCGCCGAGGGCGACGAGCTGAACGGGGAGCAGTCCGGGCAGGGTGCCGGGCAGGGTCAGCGCCGCTCCTGGCAGAGTGGCGGGGGCGGCGAGGGGATGACGCCCGAGGAGCTGGCCGAAATGCTCTTCAAGTCGCTCCTCTCGGCCGACGCCGGCCTCATGAACATGGTGGCCAGCAACGCGGTGGACCGCTACGCAGGCATGGAACCCGGCCGCCCGGTCGGTGGGACCTATTACCTGTACCGCACGCTGCGGAATCTCGATCTGGACGCGGTGTTGGAGCGTTTGATGGCGCAGGCGCAGGCGGGCGCCGCCGGCGGCTCGCTGACCGACCTGGAGGAGCGCCTGGCCGCTGACGAGTTCAAGGCGCGCATCGACAAATTTCGCCGTTCCGTCGAGACGGAGATCCGCCGGCGCCTGGTCGAGGACCGCGGCGTCGAGGCGCTGGCGCGCTCGGTCAGGAAGCCGCTGCCCGAGGACATTGACGTCATGCACGCCACCCGCGAGGAGCTGGCGACGTTGCACCGGGTGCTCCAGCCGCTGTCGCGCAAGCTGGCCGTTCGCCTGGCCCGCAAGCGCCGGCACGGGCGCAAGGGCCCCCTCGACTTCCGGGCCACCGTGCGGCGCTCGCTGTCAACCGGTGGCGTGCCGATCGAACCGCGCTTCCGCCACCCACGGCCGGCCAAGCCCGAGATCTTCGTCATCGCCGACATTTCGGGATCGGTGGCCAGCTTCGCCCGCTTCACGTTGCACCTCGTGTACGCCATCTCCTCGCAATTCTCCAAGGTGCGCAGCTTCGTCTTCGTGGACGGGATCGACGAGGTGACGCGATTCTTCGAGGGTGTGGTGGACCCGGCCGAAGCAGTGGCGCGCATCAACCTGGAAGCGGACGTGATCTGGGTGGACGGCCACTCCGATTACGGCCACGCCCTGACCGAGTTCCACCGGCGCTGGGGCGACCAGGTCACCTCGCGCTCGAGCGTCATCATTCTGGGCGACGCCCGCAACAACTACCACGCGTCGGCATCGTGGGTCGTCGAGGACCTGCAGGCCCGGGCGCGCCGGGTCTACTGGCTCAACCCTGAGCCCCGCGACTACTGGGGCTCGGGCGATTCGATCGTGGGGGAGTACGCCGCCCACTGCGACGACGTGGTGGAGTGCCGCACGTTGCGCCAGCTGGAGCACTTCGTCGGAAACCTGGCGTGAACCAGGACGGGAGTCGGGACGGGCCGGCGGAGCGGACGAAGGAGGACGAGCGCGCCGAAGCCGGTGTCCTGCGGATCTTCCCACCCGAGGCGGGCGCCGCCCGTATCGTTCTCGTGCGCCACGGCGAGGCGGAGTGCAACGTGAACCACGTCATCGGCGGGCCGAAAGGGTGCACCGGATTGACCGACATGGGACGCCTGCAGGTCGCCGCGCTGGCCGACCGCCTCTACGAGAGCGGCGAGCTGCGCAAAGCGACGGCGCTCTACTCTTCGGTGCTGCCGCGGGCGACGGAGACGGCGGAGCGGCTGCGGCCCGTGGTCGGATCGGGCCCGGCCGCCCTGGGACCGGTACGCGAACGGCGCGACCTCTCCGAGCTGCACCCGGGCGAAGCGGACGGCCTGGCGTGGAGCGACATGGTGGAGCGCTTCGGAGTGCCCGACTGGGACCGCGACCCCACCGTGCCGATCGCCCCCGGCGGGGAGAGCTGGTTGGAGTTCGTGGCACGCGCGTCAGGGGCGGTCCGCGCCGTCGTGCGCGAGCACCCCGGTGAGCTGGTGGTGGCGGCCGTCCACGCCGGCGTGATCGAGGCCACGATGATCAACTTCCTCGGGGTGACACCAGAGGTCTATCGCCGTGGCTGGTTGCGCATTGTGCATGCGTCCATGACCGAGTGGGAGTGGATGCCCTCGGAGGACCGGTTCGTGTTGCTCCGCTTCAACGACTCGTGCGGGATACCCCGGAGGGCCGAAGGTGGGTCAGTTGTCGTCGAGGAACGCTCGGGCGAGAGTCCCGGGCGCGCCGGCAAGCCAGGCATCTTCGATCGCCTCACGCAGGGGCTTCTTGGCGGTCGCTCGTAGCTGCACCAGGACGGCGGCGTACCCGTCGAAGTGGGGGATGGTGTAGAGGCCCTCGATGCCGGAGCCGAGGAGGGCGTCCTTGTCGGCGGCCCGGAACCAAGCGGCCCCGAGTACGCTGATCGCTCCGGCGAAAGGGGACGATGCGATGTACAAGACACTGGTGGTCGGCACAGACGGATCGCCTACCGCGGACATGGCGGTCCAGGCTGCGGCCGATCTGGCCCGCCCGCTGGGCGCGGCGCTCCACATCGTGACTGCCTTCCGCACACCCCGACCCGGCATGGGTGCCGCGTCGGGTGTGGCCCTGGTCGACTCGGGAGCCGGCCAGGCCCTGGCCGAGGAGAGCGCCCGGGCCGTCGGGCTGGCCGCCATTGAGAAGTTCGGTGATGGCCTTGTTGCCGAGGCACACGGGGCGCAGGGCAACCCCGACGACGTGATCCTGGCCACGGCGCTCGAGGTCAACGCTGACCTGATCGTCGTAGGGAGCAAGGGGATGCAGCGGCGCTACCTCGGCAGCGTGCCGAATTCCGTGGCTCATGGCGCCCACTGCGCCGTGCTGGTCGTCAAGACCGACTAACCGGGTCGCTCGAGGCGCCGGCCCCCGTCGGCCTGGCACAGTGTCCCCATGGGGCAGGACTACTTCGACGGGCCGATCGCCGAGAATTACGACCGCGACGCCTCACCCATGTTCGACCCGGCGGTGGTCGCCGCCACGGTCGATTTCCTGGCCGAGCTGGCCGGGGACGGGGCGGCCCTCGAGCTCGGCATCGGAACCGGGCGCATCGCTCTGCCGCTGGCGGCGCGCGGCGTGCCGGTGCAGGGGATCGACCTGTCGCCCGCCATGGTGGCCCGGTTGCGAGCCAAGCCAGGTGCCGCGGACATCCGCGTGACCATCGGCGACTTCGCCACCACCGTGGTGCCCGGAGCCTTCCGTCTGGCTTACCTCGTGTTCAACACCATCGGCAACCTGACCAGCCAGGACGAGCAGGTGGCATGTTTCGTCAACGCCGGGCGTCATCTCGAGCCGGGCGGGAGCTTCGTGATTGAGGTCGGCGTGCCTCCGCTGCGCCGGCTGCCCCCCGGAGAGACGGCGTTGGCCTTCACGGTCACGCCGGACCATGTCGGCTTCGACACCTTCGATGTGGCGCAGCAGCAGGGCGTCTCGCACCACTACTGGGTCGGGAACGGGCGGGCCGAGACGTTCTCCCTGCCCTATCGCTACGTCTGGCCCGCCGAGCTCGACCTGATGGCCCGCCTCGGCGGCATGCGCCTGCGCGAGCGTTGGAGCGACTGGAGCCGCGCGCCGTTCACGGGGGGGAGCGCCTCGCACGTTTCGGTTTGGGAGAAGCTGCCGATCGGGTGAGGACGTCCCGGTCAGCGCAGGGCGATGACCCCGGCCGGCGTCGGGGCGAAGCCGCAGGCACCGAAGTAGAAGTCGCGCAGTTCCTCCTCGAAGTCCACGTGGAGCCATTCGCACCCGGCGCGCCGGCTCTCCCGTTCGACCACCTCGAGCAACCGGTGGCCGATCCCGCCGTGTCGTCGGTCGCCGGCGACGAGCGTGTCGATCACGAAGGCGTGCACGCCGCCGTCCCAGGCCACGTTGACGAACCCGACCAGGCGCTCGGCGTCGAACGCGCAGACCCAGCCCAGGCTGTGTCGCTCGACCTGCGCCCGCCAGTCGATGTCCAGTACGGCATGGGCGAATCCCTCGGCGTGGAGCGTGTTGACGTCGGCGTTGTCGAAGTCGACACGCCACTCGACCCGCACTGCAGCCGGAGGGGTGCTAGCAGGCGTAATCGTCGTCGTACTGCGTGCTGTTGTACTGGACGATCTCGAGCGGGCCGGTAGGGAGGAGCGCTCCCTTGCCCTGCCATCGGGTGATGTCGGCACAGCTGCCCGGTCCGCTCGCGGGACTGAGGTAGTCGGCCATCCAGTAGGGCACATCGGGCTGGTAGCTGCCGACGATGTTGTTCCACACTCCGGGGCTGGCGTAAATGCCGACGTCGGCGATCCCCTCCGTCTCGTGCAGCGCGTTGATAGCGCCCTGGACGAACTGTGCATTCTCGCTGAGGTTGCTGGACCAGTTGGCGCTCTGGGTCTCGACGTCGAGCCACCACGGAGTGTTCGGGGAGCCGGCGCCGGCTTGGAACGCCACGTTGTAGGCATAAATCCCTGCCTGGTAGCCGGCATTGCAGGACGTGTCGCCGTTGCACCCCGGCTCAGCGGCTCCTGCCGTGGCGTAGGTCAGGTAGGTGTAGAGGTTGAGACCTCCCCCGGCCCAGGACAATTCACTCGAGAGGCACGGGTTCGGATTCCCCGAGGAGCTCCCGTTGACCTGCACGATCCCGATTTGGTGATCCCCCGACGGCAAACTCGAGCACTGATACGTGCTGATGTCGTAGCCGTAGGCGCCCGAGGGGTAGGTCCCGCCTATGAAGGCGCCCGTGCTGCCGGGCGCCTCGGCCATGCCGACAATGGGTCGGAAGAGGGGCGAGGGCGCCGATCCGTAATAGTTGGCCGACCCGAAGTTCGACACGAGACCCGCGCTGTCGGTGAACCAGTAGCCGTTGTCGGTGGGCGTGGCCGCCGCCGACACGATCGGGTGCTTGAGCGTCAGACCCCCGAGCGAGCCGTAGAAGGGGGCCGTCCCGAAGCTGAAGATGCCACCGTCGGAGGCGACCAGGAAATACCCGGCGCCGCCCGGCCCGGTGATCATGCCGACGATCGGCTTGTTGAGGGCCAGGCTGCCGGTGCTCCCTTGGAATTGGGCGTCCCCGTAGCTGAAGATGCCACCGTCCGAGGCCACCAGCCAGTAGCCATGGCCGCTCGGTGTGGCCGCCATACCGACCACCGGCTTGTTGATGTGCATGCCACCGGTGCTGCCGTAGAACGCGGCCGTCCCGTAACTGAAAATGCCCCCGTCGGCTGCGACCAACCAGTAGCCGCCCCCGCCCGGTACCACCGCCATGCCGACGATCGGCTGGTTGAGG
>Ga0302279_10001638_pt1 | contig 31395 bp, 22 predicted proteins | sample III_Bog_N3_3_FD_194541 | JGI IMG/M metagenome (GOLD analysis project Ga0302279, IMG submission 194541) | Peat permafrost microbial communities from Stordalen Mire near Abisko, Sweden - III_Bog_N3_3 | ecosystem: Environmental > Terrestrial > Soil > Wetlands > Peat | place: Sweden: Abisko...
TCGCCCAGCACCGTTTCAACGATTCCCTTAACCTCGCTAGAGACCAGCTTCGATTTGGTCTGCGAGTCGAACGAGGGGTCCGGGTGCTTTATGCTGACAACCGCCGTAAGCCCCTCGCGAATGTCCTCCCCAGTGAGCCCGCTCTTAACCTCCTTGAACAGGTTTTGAGTGTTACCGTAGGCGTTGAACACCCGCGTCAGCCCAGCGCGAAAACCTGTCAGGTGCGTCCCACCGTCCTTGTTATGGACGTTGTTTGTATACGTGAAGATCTGCTCGGCATAGCTCGAGTTCCACTGAAGGGCGACCTCTACGACAACAGCGCTTCCCCCATTCTCGCTAGGGTGCTCGGCGAGGATATGGACGACCTTGTCGTGAATGGGCTCCTTCGCCTTGTTGAGCAGCTCGACAAACTCGCGAATGCCTCCCTTGTACTCGAAGACCTCGCGCCGCGATCGGTTCACGTCCGAGCTCGAGCTGTCACCGCGCTCATCTGTCAGAGTGATTACGAATCCCGCATTCAAAAACGATAGCTCTCGCAGCCGACTGGCCAGAATGTCGAAGTGGAATTCCGTCGTCGTAAATATTTCGTGGTCTGGTTTGAACGTGATCTTCGTACCGGTTTTGTCAGAGTCACCGATGATTGCCAGGGGCTCGAGAGGTACGCCTCGACGAAACTCCTGGAAGTAGACGTGTCCCTCTCGCTTGATTTCCATCTTTAGCCACTCGGAGACTGCGTTCACCGCGCTAACTCCGACGCCATGGAGACCCGCGGAGACCTTGTAGCTAGAGTGATCGAACTTACCTCCGGCGTGTAGCACCGTCATGACGACCTCCGCGGCGCTGACCCCGCGTGCCGGCATGATACCTACGGGAATGCCACGTCCGTTGTCGTCTACCGTAACCGAACCATCGAAGTGGATAATCACGTCCATCTTCGTGCAGTAACCGCCAAGGTGCTCGTCTACGGCATTGTCTACGGCCTCCCACACAAGGTGGTGGAGCCCCGACCCATCGTGCACGTCACCGATGTACATCCCGGGCCGCTTACGCACAGCCTCAAGTCCTTCGAGGACCGTGATGTTCTCACTGCCGTATGTCGACGTAGGCGGAAGGTTTGACTGGGGAACGGACACGTTGGTCATTGGGCTCGCAATAGTGGGACAGTGTAGTTGTTAACGAAACCCACGGACGATTTCTGTCCCAAAAGTATAGCTCGCTCGTCCCCGCGGTCGCAAGCCCGACAGCATTCAATTCGCGCTTTTATTTCGCAAACTTACGCGCGTTCGGAGTTCGTTTCAGCTCGACCGAAGAGCCGCGAGCTACGCCCGAGTGACGACCCCTCCGGACACCCTGAAATCTACCCGGTCACCCCCGTTTGCCACGGTCCCGGTGTCGATCAATTCCGGGCGGGTCGTCGTGAGGAATACCTGGCCCTGCTGTCGCTGGAGCGACGCAAACAGCGCCGCCGTACGCGCCCTGTCCAGCTCGCTCGACACGTCATCGAGCAAAAGCAGCGGCATAACGCCTCTAGCGTCGGCGATGACCTCGATCTCTGCAGACTTCAGCGCCAGCACGACGGCACGGTGCTGTCCCTGCGAGGCAATTCCGCGGACCGGCCGCCCTCCCAACCCCAGAAATAGTTCGTCGCGGTGTGGGCCAACCTTAGCCGCTCGCCGCCGCGCGTCCAGCCATCGGTTGGCCCGGAGAGTCGCGGCGTATACCGCGGCCTCCTGTGGCGCGCTGGGCCTGTAGGAGACGTCGAGCTCCCCGCCAGGTAGGGCAATCTGATCGAAAGCCACCACGGCGGCCCTAGCCAGCCGCCCCGCGGCTTCCCGTCTCGACGCCATCACGGTTAGCCCATGCTTGACGATTAGCTCCTCCCATTGATCCAGATCGCCAGCGCCTACGCCGCGCGTATCGAGCGCCCTTTGCCGCTCGCGCAGGGCCCTCGTGTAACTGGCCAGTTCATCCGTCGCTCCAGGATCCAGATACAGTCCGAGGCGATCGAGCAGCCGCCTGCGCTCGCCCCCACTTCCCGTGGATAGCGCAAGCTCTCCCGAATGGAAAACGACAGCTGGCGTCCGGACGGCATAGGCCACGAGGGACGGTGGACGCTTGCCATCGAGACGCGCATTCCGCAGGCCCGGCGACAGCCCGATCATTTGCTCGCGGGCATCGCCAGCCTCGAGAACGACACCGCGGACGCTCGCCGATGCAGCCCCAAAAGCAATCAACTCGCCGGGCTTCGACGACCGGAAGCTTTTCGATGTCGCCAGTACGTAGACGGCTTCGAGCAGGTTAGTCTTCCCCTGTCCGTTGTCACCGGCGACGACATTGAACCGTGGTCCTGCTTGGAGATCCACGCGCGCCAAGTTGCGCACGGCGCGCACGACCAGCGTAGCTATCGTAAGGCTCCTACGCACTAGATGCGCATTGGCATCACTACCGCGAGAAATTGCCGATCACTCGCAGGACGCACCACGGCGGGATCTAGCTCTCCGCTCAGTCCCAAGATCACGTCTTCTTCTTCTAGCGACCCAAGCACGTCGAGGAAGTACTTCGCGTTAAACCCGATGGTTATCGGCGCCCCATCGTAGTCAACCGAGACTTCGTCGAACCCATCGCCGCTCTCCGGCGATTCGCTAGTAATCCGCATGGTGCCCTTGCTCAGGGCCAACTTGACGCCACCAGTGCGTTCGCTTGCTGCGATAGAAACCGCCCTCAATGCGTCGGCAAACGCTGCGCGCGGAACTCGAACTTTCTTCTCCGAATTCTGAGGAATAACCTGTGAGTAGGGAGGAAACTGCGCATCAACCAACTTCACGCTGAACGTCGTTCCTCCACCGTGAAAGAATGCGCTCGAGCCGCTCTGCGTGATCTGGAGCTGCGGCCGATCTTTCGCATCCTTACCCTGCTCGCCGACAACGTCGTCGCACAAGCGGCGCAGCTCATGAATCGCCTTCAGTGGAATGAGCATGGTCGCCGAAGCTTGCCGCCCGGACACCTTGACCTCCATCTTAGAAAGCCGGTGACCGTCCGTCGTCACCATTCGCACGAGATCGCCGTCCCACTCGAACAGTGCAGAGTTCAGGTGCGCCCGTGTCTCGTCGGTCGATACGGAGAAGTGAGTCTTCGCTATGAGCTCCTGAAGAACCTCGACCTCCAGCGCAAGTGTCGGCGCGCCTTCCGTAGGCGCCGGCAACGGGGGAAAGTCGTCTCCGGGCATTCCTCGCAGCGTGTATCGGCGCGCGCTGCCCGCCGCCTTCAATATGGTCGCCGAATTTTCCTGGGTCGATAAGTGGATCGGCCCCTCGGGCATCATCTTCACACGTTCCATAAGGTCCTTTGCTGGAACGGCAACACTGCCACCCTTGCTGACGTCCGCAGTGACCTTCCCAGCTATCGCCAGGTACAGGTCCGTCGCGGCGATCCTCAGCGCGCTTGGGCCATCTACAGCCAGCAACACGTTCGAAAGCACCGGCATCGTGCTTTTTCGTTCGGCTACACCCTGCATCCGGGTGACCAGGCGCAGTAGGTCCTTCTTCGCTACTGTAAGTTCCATGCCTCGACGCTCACCTTCTTCTCTGTATCTCCCTTAGATTAGATCTGTAGAGGTGTCGATAGGCCCTGTGGAGACTGGTGAAAACCTAAAATTAGGCTTAGTTCCGCACGGTTGAGTCTGCTGCGCCTGGGGGTCTTGGGGCCGCTAACCCGTAGCTAAGGAGGGGGGTAACGCTAGGTCATCCTTTCCCACAGGAAAGAGCCCCCCCAGCATCACAGGCTTGTAGGCAACTTGCCCACAGCCAGTGAAGCTGGAAATTTCCTAGGAAGTGACGAGCGTTCCTGCGATTGCGTCGATGAGCTCCCTACGGGCTCGGTCGTAGGTGCGCGGTCCGATGTCGCCGGCAGCGTGAGCACGCTCAACGTTCTCTAGCTCTGCCAGAAGCTGGGCGCGGGTAGCCTTGCCTCTCCGCGGCTTAGGCGGGCTGCTGGCAAACGCGAAGACCAGCCCAAACGTAACGCCCAGCGCAGCAATACCCGCCGCGATGTACCTGCCGGGCCCCGGGACGGGCAGGTCGCGAAGCGACACGTGAGCGGACGTTAGCGGAGTGTCTTCCTTGCGGAGCTGCTTCTCGGTAAGCAACAGCCTCTGCCCCTGAGGATCGGTCTGCTTTTGAGCATCGGGGAAACCATCGACGACAAGTCTCATGCTCTGCGAAGCCAGCGCCATTACCCGCATTACTGCAACGTGCGGAGGAAGTCCGATGTCGAACTCCAGGTCACGCTCCCCGGTATTAGGGATCTGCCATCGAAATTCGATATCGCGACGGCCCGGCGCGAAGGTCCCCTTGAGTCTCGCGCCCTGACCGTCCACGGGGTCGACGCCCTGATCGCCCATTTGTTGATTCGCGGTCAACGCTGTAAACGCAGATGGTAGCGTGAGGATAACGTTGTCAGGGACCCACGCGGTTCGTCCGAAGTTGTAGATGGTGATGGCTTCTTCGAGCTGTACGCGGTCGTCCTTGAGCTCGGCAAAGACTACGGCTTGCATTACGACGACCGCTCGCTGCAGGTCGTGAACCACCGGGTACACGTGGAGGACCACGTGCATGCCCTTGGTCTGGCCGAGCTGAAACGGCATTGCGGCGAACGTCGCCCCATCTACGGGGACGGTCACCCGGTAGGCTATTCCGCTCCCAGTCTCCAAACCATCGAAGCGCGCCGTACCCTTATCATCAGAGGTAACTGCCCGGTGCTCCCGGCTCTCCCCCTTGGCGACGGTTTGATGCATGATCCCGAGCGTTATGCCGGCATGTGGAAGCGGTCGGTTGTCAGCGTCACGTGTTTCGATGAGGATTACGCCCGCCGGGAGAGACCCGTCGTCATCGGTAGTGTCGGGCGGCGGCTCGAACGCGCCAGGCGTCGAGCCGCCCCCATGGGGGTTGCTCTGCGCGGGGTGCTGGGAAGGCAGGCCATCGTCCTCGTCGGCATCGACATCGTCCGCCCCCGGTGAGGTCGGGTCGACCCTTGGATGGCCGGCGGGCAACTGCTGCGTACCGGCGTCGCCCCGCGGCTGCCCCGCCGCGGCTCCGGTATCTGCCGTCTGCCCGGCTGCGGGTGCAGAGCCCGCCGCGACTGCCAACAGGGCCAGGACCCATGCCTTACGCGGAGACATCACTCGCCTCCTTGGGACCCACCCTGGATCCGCATTTCTTGCAAAAGGCCGCGTCCGGTTCGTTGGTCGCGTTGCACGAGCCGCAAGTACGTCGCAGGGCATCTCCACACTTTTTGCAGAAAGAGGCATCGGGTTCGTTCGAAGTCGCGCACTTGAGGCACGCAACACGCACAGTAGCGGCGACTTCGCTTCGAGGCTGCTCGTGATCCACCTGTTCGGGTTCATCCCTCTTCGGTGAGGACAGATGTGCTTCGCCGAAACCTCTCTTGTCCAGGTACTGTTTTGCGATCTCCTCGGCGCGGCCGCGGAGAGGTTCGATCTCGACGTCGAGCTCGCGCATTAGCGCCTTGGCCTCCCCGCGGTAGCGGACGACGAGCTCGTCGTAGTCGTTCTCGTCGATTTTGCCGACCGATCGCTCGAACTCGAGATCCTTCAGGGCCCGGAGCGCGGCACGCTTTCTCTCGCCAGCTCCACCGCTAGACACTGAGGTTCTGCCTGCGACCATCGCGAAATCCTCGGTCAAAGGGGCATCTCCGCTCAGCGTCCTCAGCGACGCCCAGAACAGTGTGATGGTTCCCAGCAGCGCCCCGCCGGCCAGCACGAGGAGCGCAGGACCCACGCCAACGACCGCGCCGACCGTGACCGCGCCCGCAACGGCGAGGGCAGGGAGCCCGGCAGCCACCGCGCGCCCCAGGGCCCGCTCGGCGTTCTCCGCTTCCTGCCGCGCCAGGGCCTCGCCCCGCACGGGTGTGCTTCGCAAGTCAGGCATCGAGATCCCTCAACTCGTCATCCAATCGAGCGTCGTAGTCGTCTTTGGCTGAAGGAGGCTTTCCTGCAGGCTGGTTCCGAGGCCTGGTTCGCCAGCGAAGAATCGTCGCGGCAAGCGCCACCGCGCCTCCGAATATGGCAACGAGAGGGACGGCGTAAATCGTTCGCAACGCTCCGGAGTTCGGTGGCACGGACAGCGCCGCCGTGCCGTATTGCGCCTGGTACTCCTGCAGGATGCGGTCTTTCGTTTCACCCTGCGCGAGCTTCACGCGGATGGCTGCGCGAGCCGACTCAGCGTCCCCGCAGGTACAGGTGGATAGCAGGTCGTCCGGGCAGCCGCACATGCAGCGAAGCGACTTGAATACCGCTCGCTCCTGGTCATTCTCGATACGGACGGTCCCGGCGTGCATGTCCTCCATGCCGCGCACCTGCACCTGCGCCTGCGCCGACGCTGGCCAGAACGCAATCACGAGGCCCAAGGTAACCGTCGTAGCCGCTGCGGCGGTGCCTCGCGCGAACTGCCATGCCCGCGCCTCGCTCGGTGCGAACTGCGGCCACATGCAGATCATGTTGCCGAAAATGAGTACCATGCAGCCGAGCCAAATCCAGCTGACCAGAGGGTTCACGTGGATCTGCAGCGTCGCGACCTTCGTTGTGGGATTTACCACCCCGACGATGAGATATAGGTCGTCCCGGAGCGAATGCATCATCGAGACCTCCGTGGTCGGGGCCTCCGGGCTCTTCTTGTATATGAACTTCGCGGGATTGAGCATCCCGCGATACTGCCCATTTTGTGTTACTCGAATATCGGCGAAGACCATTCGCTTGTTGTTGTCGACCTCCATCCTGGGGCCGACGTACTCGAGGCGATAATCGGCGACCTGGTAGGTCTGCCCGGGCGACAAGGATGTCTCCTTGTCTACGGTCCACGATCGTCCCGTGAAACCCACGAACGCGAGCACGATCCCGAGGTGGACGATGTAGCCGCCGTAGCGCCGACGCGAAGGCGCAGGCAGCGTCACCAGTGTGTAGAGAAGGCCGGGAATGACGCCTGCGTACCAAAGCGCGGCGGGAGTATCCTTGCTGGCGCCGCTCTTTCGCCGAGAGCGAAACAGTAGGGCGAACTCCTGGAAGATGATCGCGGCGTTGAACGCGCAGAGCGAAAACCCCATCACCGGAGTGAACGCGTTGAACCCGCGCAGAGCCTTGCCGAGCCACCCCTCGTAGATCGCGTCGCTCCAGACCACGGCCGGAAAGCCCACCTTGTCGCCGAGAAGGAACTGGAAGAGCACGGCAAGGGCGAACACTGCGAGCGGGACGCGAAATGCTTTCTTGAGGGCTTCGTCGCTCGTTTTCTTCCAGCCGAACAGGGTGCCGATCCCCATCATCATGAAGATGGTCAGTCCGATCGGCTGGACCCAGGCGTTGTAGTACGGCGGTCCGACCGTAACCTTCTCGTTCCAGAACGCCTCGCTGATCATGGGGAACGTCGTCGCTACGGCGACAAAGAGCATGAATCCAAGTAGACCCCAGTTGTTCAGGAGGAAAGTCAGCTCGCGTGAGAACGCGCTTTCGATCTCGGGGCGCTTGGACTCGAGCTCGAGGCCGCTCGTTATTCTGCGGAACACGAGCTCGAGGCCCACGTACACGAAGGCGCCTGCGCCGACCGCCATGAGGACGATCCGCGGTCCCAGGGCGAGCGGCAGCTCGTAGATTGCATAGAGCCCCGGCCCGTACAGAAGGATCATGAGCCACCCCGTGACGAACGACGCAAGGCGGAGGCGGGGAGACGGGGGGAGATCGCGGAGCTCGGGCCACCGGTAGAAGATTAGGGACGCGGAAACCAGGAAGAGCAGGCCCAGGAACCACACGAAGTAGGTCCCGATCGAGGACTGTGCGAACGAGTGGACGCTCGCGATGGCACCCGATCGAGTGAGGAACGTGCCGAAGATCGTGAGGAAGAACGTTATGCAGACGAGGCAGACGTTCCACACCTTGAGGAGGCCTCTGCGCTCCTGGATCATGAGGGAGTGGACGAAGGCAGTTGCCGTGAGCAGCGGAAGAAACGCTGCGTTCTCTACCGGGTCCCAGCCCCAGTAACCGCCCCAGCCGAGCTCCTCATACGCCCAGAGCATCCCCAGCGTGTTGCCAATCGCGAGAAACATCCACGCGAAGAGCGTCCACTTTCGGCACGCGAGAAGCCATTCGTGGTCAAGACGTCCCGTTACCAGGGCGGCGATCGCGAAGGCGAAGGGTACCGTGCATCCGACGAAGCCCGTGTAGAGGCTAGGTGGGTGGATGATCATGTAGAAGTTCTGGAGCAGCGGATTCATCCCCTGCCCATCCGCGACCGCGCCTCCCACTCCTTGAGAGAAAGGATTGGCCGCGAACGCCATCAGCACGCAGAAGAACATCACTACCGCCATGAGCGTCGCGATGATGTACGGCTGGAGCTCTACGTACTTGCTGCCGAGCCACTTCACGCAGACGCCGATGTAGATGGATAGAAGGAACATCCACCACAGGAGCGAGCCATCCTGACCGCCCCAGAGCGCCGTGAATAGGTAGGCCGTCGGCATCGACCGGTCCGAGTGGGCGGCTACGTAGCGGAGTCGAAAGTCATGAGAGATGAACGCGTAGGCGAGACAGAGCACCGACGCCGCGACCAGCGCGACCGTGCCGTAGGCGCCGAAGCGTGCTGCCTGCAGGGTGCGGGCGCGCCCATTCGATCCCGCTACGAGCGAGACCGCAAAGGTGTAGCTCGCGACGACCATCACGCAGAGCAACGCCGTCGTACCGAACAGAGGAAATGAGTTCCACATGGATGGGCTTCTTTCGAACAGTTGGACGGAAGCCTACAGCGAACAGGCGGTCTTGGCTCGTTCGCCGCTCGACGCGGAGGCGCGGCGGCCACGGGGCCAAGCGACTCCTGGCGCGCCGAATTCCCGGACGCTGCCCGCGGAACAGAGAAAGCCCGATCAGGGGCCGCCGAGATCCAGCAGGTGTCCGAGGCGCCTCAGACCCTCGCCGAGCTTGGCTCCCTCGATCGACCACGCGAGCCGGAATCCTGCCGGGGCACCGAAGAACGAGCCGGGAGCTACGAGCACGCCGTCGCGCCCGGCGGCGGCTTCGATGCGCGCGGTGAGGTCGGACGCCGCTGTGGATGAGGCAAAGCCGAAGAGCCCGGCCGTCGGGTTGCTCCAGCGCAGATCCTTGCGCGAGGCGACCCACTGCTGGACGACGTCCCGCTTGTCGCCCAGGAGACCCCGCGCTCGTTCGGACAGTGGTGCCAGCCGCGCGAAGGAGTGAGCCGCCATGTTGGCGTGCTCGATCGGAAAGTGCCCGGCGGAGCTGAGTATGGTTCCAAGAGCCCGGGAAGCAACCTCTGCCGAGGCGAGAACCCAACCCACGCGCTGCTGGGCGAGCCCGTAGCACTTCGTCAGGCTCGACGCGGTCACGATGTTGGGGGCGAGGCGGCGCGCGCTTCTGGCCCAGATGCCGTCGTTGCCGACGAGATCGTCGAACGGCGCGTAGACCTCGTCGACGAGCAGGACCGCGCCGCGGGCCGAGGCGACCGCGGCGAGCTCGACGAGGACCTCGTCAGCGGTCCTCACCCCACTCGGGTTGTGCAAGTTCGTCACAGCGACCAGACGGGTTCGGTCCGTCATCGATGCGGCGACGCGACGCGGGTCCAGACGAAACCCTTCGCTCTCTTCCCGAGAGAAGCGAACGACCGACGCACCGACGGCTTCCGCCGTTCGCCACAAGGGCTCGTAGCCGGGCTCCTCGACGAGCACCTCGTCGCCCGGGCTGAGCAGCGTCGCGTACGCGATCCAGAGCGCGTACGTCGTGCCGAGCGCGGGAGCGACCTCCGCCTCGGATACGCCATTGTACCGAGCGATCGCGGCGATCATGCGCGCGGGGCCGGCCGGGTCATCGAGCGGAGGGACGTCGCCGAGGGTCGCATGTGTCACCACGGGGATGCCGCTTGAGGCGAGGTCGAAAGGGACCTGGCCGTAGAAGCGGCGAGCCCACTCGAGGTAACGGGGAGCGCGGAACATGGCCCTGGCTACTTCGCGGGTCCCTTGCCCAGGCTGAAGGCGACCTCGCGCAGCACGTGAGCGTCGCCAAACGAAAGACGCATCGTGCCGTCGAGCCTGTCCGCCGCGCTCTTTGTGGCCACCAGCGTTCCCGTGAGGCCGTGATCGGCTGGGTCTTTCCGGCGAACGCTGGCCGTGAGCTGGTCGTCCGTGGCGACTCCCACGATCAGGGCATCCCCGATTGCGCCGCTGGCTTCGCCGGTCACCGCGTGTGAGCCGGCGATCGCTATCGAGAGGGAGCCCTCGCCCAGGCCGTCGCCGCCGTCATCCCCTCGCCACTTGTAGCCAGACCACTCTCCTCCGTCGGGCACGTAGAAGGGCGCCGCCCCGCTCTTGTACGTACCCGTCCAGCGGGTCGTGCCCTCGGCGCGCGCCACCGAGCTCGATGGCGCCGGGGGCGGCGCTGGCGTTTCTACTTGGGCTTTGGGCGCGGCGTCCTCGCCGAGCGGAGCGCCTGGGGCGTTGCATGCCAGCGCCCAGAAAATCGTTCCCAACGCCGCCCGCGATGTCATGGGTTCACTTCCTCGCCCTGAAGGAGCGCCAGGATGCGAACGCCGACCTCCCCGTCGATCTCCACGAGCTCACCCGTCGCTACCTCGGCTCCCCCCACGCGCAGGACTACGGGTTCGGCTACGCGGCGTCCCAGCGCGACGACATCTCCGGGGCCGAGAGCCGCCCATTCGCGTGCACGCATGCGCGCCGCGCCCACCTCGACCCGAACGACGACCGGTACGTCCCCGAGACCCTGTACGAGGTGAGCGCTTCCTTCGAGGTCTTCCATGGATCCCTTTTGCGTTGCTGGTTCCGGCGCGGGTGACCACGTGAGGTCAAGCGTGTCCCCACCTAGCACGAGCCGCTCTCCGTCGCCGAGGGCCGCTGCGAAGCCGACCTCGGTAGCAGCGGGAGCGAGCCAAACAGGTCCTGCCCACGAGCCGGCGAGGTTTCTGGTGAGCGGCCACGCGCCCGGCATCCAGGCGTCGCCCTCCGCGAGCGCGGCGACCTCTCGGTGGGTCGCCAACGTGGCGGTGGCCACGATAGGGATCTCGAGCTGCGCCTCCCCAAGGGCGGCGAGGGACGCGCGCGTCCAGCGATCCGGAGCGACCGACAGCGTTCCCGTGGGGATGGTCAACCGGGCCAGGTATGCCTCTTGGTTCACGAGGACGGTAACCGTCGCGACATCGAACTCGCGGGCGCGGTGGATGAAGTCCTTTGCGAGCTCGGCGCTCGGCCCGGCCGCGAGAACCCGCAGCGGAGCGCCGGCCATCGAGGACCGGGCCGCGGCCACGAGGATCGCCGCGAGGGCTCCTGCGACGTTGGCGCTCGGCGGCTGCGACTGCGAGGTCACCCGCGGCGCGGGGCGCTTCAGCGCCCGTGCGACGAGCACTGCGGCGAGGTTCCCCTCCACCTCGACGAGCGCTCCCGGGCCCATCTCTGTCTCGTCGGCTCGCGCGAGGAGTACGCTGACGCCGTCGTCGAGATTTCTCACCCGGCCGCCTCGCTGGGCTCGCCGCAGCACCACGCTTACCCTGGCGTCGACGATCTCTCGCAGCGCTTTCAGTGCTTCCGCTAGCGGCGCAGAAGCCGTGCACCAGCGGCGGATCGACCGGAGCGCCTCGACGTCGAGCGGCCGCACGGAGTCGAGAGACCCCCACGGGAAAGGTCGAACGGTCTTCTCGGGAGTGGCGGCGGGCGCCATTGGACGAGATTGCTCTTTGCTCGGCGCGGTAACAAGCCGGAACAGCCCTCGGAGTGGACGGCGCGCGGGCAGCCTGGCACGATGAGGCTGTCCCATGCGAATCCCCGTGGCCGTTGCCCGCCTCGCCGCGCTCGTCCTGGTCGGCGGACCGATGTTGACTTTGGCTCTGCCCGCGGCGGCCGACAAGCCCTCCAAGGCGCCGGTGAGCCGGGTCCGCCACGACGCCAACAACGTGACGGGCATCAGCGAGTTCATGGAGACCTGCGTTCAAGCGAACGCTCGCTTCATCTCGCACGACATTCCCGGATCGATTGAGCTCTACAAGAAGGCCATCCAACTCCAGCCGCGCAACCCGCTCGGGCACTACCTCCTAGGCCAGGCGCAGCTCAGCGCAGGGACACTGGACGAAGCCGTTGCCTCGTTTCTTCAGGCCGACCAGGTCGTCGACAGCGGCCCGCCGGACGTGAAGGCGAAGGTTCTCTTCGTCCTCGCCGACATGCGGGAGCGGGAGAAGAAGTGGGACGAGGCGAAGGCCGCATGGCAGAGATACGCCGAGTTCTGCTCCAAGCACACGGAGCTGGGCCTCGCTCCGGCCAGCGCGGCGAGCCGCCTCCAGGTCATCGACGACATGCAGAAGCAGGACAAGGCGTACGAGAGCGTGCGCCAGCGGATCCAGGCCGAGCGTCAGGGCGGCGCCGGGCAGAACGGCAAGTAAGTCCGGGCTTCCCGCGCGCAGGGTCTCGCGCGCCAGCGTGACCAGCCCGGGCCCTCAGCGTCCGACCAGAATCTCGTGCTCGAGGAGCGTGTCCGCGTCCTGGACGAAGTGCCCGAACTTCGCGTACTCGGCGCCAGGCTGAACGCGCCCGGCGGGGATGTCGACGACCCGATCGAGCAGGATCGCGTGCCCATGCACGGCGTCCTTCACCTCGACGACTCGCTCGCCGTCGCGAAGGACGGCCCCCGGCAACGTCGCCGGAACCTTCATCGACTCGGGGACGACGACCTCGAATTTCACCTCGACGTGTGACGAGACGCCGAGCAAGAGAGGCGTCTGGCGAGACGGCAGCGCGGCGAGCTGGGCGAAGCGCATCGGGAAGAGACTCTTCAGCACCAGGCTCTTGCCGTTTGCGCGCGCGAGCTGGGAAGCCTCGGCTTCGATGCGCAGGGTGAGGGGCGCCTCGATGTCGTCCTTGTTCTCGATCTTGAGGTCGTGGAGCCGTGCGCCGGGAAGGTTGCGCCCGAGGAGCTTTGACTCCACGAAGTCGTGGAGCTGCGAGCCTGCGACCTTGTCCAGGACGTTGCGCATCGTGATCCCGGCCTTGCCGGCGAAGCTCTGGACGAGCTCGATGTCGGCGGATCCGTCCTCGTGGAGGGTCGCGCGTCCCTCGAAACGGATGCCGTCGACGGCGCCCGATGCCGGCGTCGCGTCGCGCGGAGTGCCCGGGATGAGGCGGATGGCGGGCTGCCCGCGGAGCTCGGCGGGGACGTAGGCGAAGGGGGCAAACTTGTCGCGGACGGTCATCCAGCGAACGCCGTGCTCGGTGTCCACGCGGAGGACCACGCCATCGTAGTCCTCGACCTCGCTCATCTTGCCCAACGGAGGCATGGCAAGCCGATTTTTCACGAGCGCGACCTCCACCGGGATCCCAAGCTGGCGCATCAGGTGCTGGAACGCCGGCTGGCGCGCGCCGCTCTTGCCCATGACGGCGCGTCGTCCGTCGCTCTCGTTGCCGTCCTGGATGTGCGCGATCACGTCCTGGTAGATGAGCTTCGCGCGCTCCTCGCGATGGCTCTCGGGGACGCCCTTCACGATCTCGAGCGCCTTCCGGTAGAGGCGGGGATCGAGAGGTGTCTCGTCCGCCGCCACGTCGACGAGGCGGGCTACCGCATCGTCGAGCGTGATCCCCCAGCCGATGCGAACGCTCGGCAGAAACTCCGTGGGTCGCGGGCTGTCGGGTTCTTCGGGGGCGGGCGGGCTCTGATCGACGCGCCACCGGCGCTCGACGAACATTCGCTTCTCGGTCACCGTCGGCGCGGGGACGTTGCCGCGCGTCTCGATCTCGAGCGGGCGATCCTTCGGCGTGATCGTCACGAACTCGCTGCGCCAGTAACCCTTGTCCGGTTCGCGGAAGAACCAGTGCGGGCCGCGGAAGCGCTTTCCCTTCTGGCCGTCCCCGGCGGTCGGAGCGACGTGCTCGATCTCGATGTAGTCGCCGACTTCCAGGTGCGGCATCGAGAGCGTGGGCTTGCCCTCGACCGGCTCGGGCTCCAGCACCGAGCCGTCGGGCTTGATGACCCGCAGGCGAAGGACGAGCCCCGTGGGCGGCTCCTGCTCCGACTCGGACCCGATGGCCTCCTGCGACTGGATGCGCAGGATCTCGTGCTCGAGCATCTCGCTCGACCCGTCCGGGTGCACCCAGACGGCGGCGTAGTCGAGGACGCGGGCGGCGACGCCGTCCATGTGGTTGCCAGCCTTCTCCCATGCCTCGAACTCGCGGATCACCGCGCGTCCGTCCTTGCGGTAGGGCTCGAGGTCCGTCGCGCCTTCGAGCAGATCGATGGCGTCCCGCAGCTCGGCTGCCTTGGCGCCGACCTGGAGGCTCTCGGCCAGGGCGCGGCGCAGCGCGGCGGAGTCGCCCTTGGCGTACGCCCGGTCCGCGAGGCGGAATCGGGCCGTGCCGTCTTCCGGGTTCTTCGCGAGCGCCTTGGTGAGCTGCTCGGCGGCCGCGGTCGGGTCGCCCGCGCGCTCGAGGACATCGGCAATGCGGCCGGCGATCTCCTTGCGGTCTGGCCGGCGCTTGGCGAGCCGTCGAAGCTCGACGATGGCCCCCTTGTAGTCGCGCCGTGCGAGCGCGCGATCCAGGTCCACCTCGCTGTCGGGGTCGAGCTTCTTGATCCGCGCGGCGACCTTGTCTGCCTCCGAGAGCGGCCCCTCTTCCTCCAGCGCGGCGAGGTAGAGCCGGAGCGCGTTGCCGTCGTCCGGGAAGCGCTTGGCGAGGTCGGCGAGCGCCGTGAGCCTCTCCGCCTTCCATCCGAGCCGCGCATAGAGCCGGGTGAGCCCCTCGAGGACCTCCGGCTCGCCGGGGAATTCGTCCGCGAGCTTGCGCAGGGGCTCGATCCCCTCGACCAGGCCGCGCTGCTCGGCATCATCCAGGATGAGCCACGCGCGCGAGTACCAGAGCCGCGGGTCAGCGGCGACGGCGCGCGAGCGCTGGTCCTTCTCCGTGCGCTGGCGAACGTCCTCGGGCAACGCAGGGTCGCCCTTCACGTATTGGGCACCGAGCTCGAGCGCGATGGCGGCGGCGTCCTTCTGGGTGAGGAGCGGCTCCATGAGCACGCTTGCCACGTCGTCCATCGACTCGACGTGAGCGATGTACGCGGCCAGCATGTCCTCGAGAGGCGAGAAAGCGGCCCCGTCCGAGTCTACGGAGTGTGACGCACGAGCCCGCACGATGCGGTCGATCACGTTCGGGTCGGCCAGGATGCGCGGCGGCGCGAGGTTGTAGGGGACGCGATCGTCGCCGTCGCTCGCGACTCCCGCGGGCGTACCGTCGGGGTTTAGGAGCCTGACCGACGAGCCGTCGGCCATCAGCCGCGCAACGACGCGATGACGCCCGGCCACCAGGTGAAGAGCCACCCCGAACTTCTGCCAGACGCCCCACGTCCGCAGGTCTCGCTCGAGCACGACGGTGTCGTCGACCCACACCTCGACGGCGCCCTGGACGGCCACGATCATGTCGCGGTCGGCGCCGGTGGTGAAGAACGACTGCGCGTAGAAGATGCCGTCCCCCTCGTGCTCGGTGCTCGTCGCGAAGCAGCGCTCCTGCTCCACCTTCAGCACGTGCGGCACGCTGCCTCGCAGCGGGTCCTCGGGCCACGACTCGGGCCAGGGCCCCGCGCCTTCGGGGCCAAATGCCCTCCGGCGGTCAGCGATGCTCCCGTGCCCGAAGGGCCCCGCGAGGCGCACCGCGCGGGTGCAGCCGAGCCGCGCCGTCACGAGCTCGTCGTACGCGGTGCCTGTGGCCTCTGCCTTGTCGAACACCTCCGCGCTGGACCACTCGACCAGCTCGGCCACGGCGCGCCAACCGATCTTGCCCGGGGAGGCGATGAGCGCGTCCAGCACGGGTTTGTAGCGCGCGTAGAGCTCGGCGACGGAGCCGCGGAGCGCGAGAAGGTGATGGGTTGCGAACCACGAGACGAGCGGCGCGACCGCGTCCTCGCTGCTGCGCGCCGCCCGGAGCGTGCTGACGTAGCCGTCCGCGGCCGAGCGAGGATCGCCGTGCGCCTCGTCGGCGATGGCGGCGGCGAGGTTTGCGTACATGCCCGCGCCGAGGCCACGCTTCTTGTCGAGCAAGAGGCGCGCGCGAGCCGCCTGCGTCACGCTGCCTCCGGGCTCGAGCATCTCGGCGAGCGCCCAGCGGCCGAGGACCTCTGCGTCGTTCGACGCGCTCGCGTCCGCGCGGAGCCGCGCGAGGGGAACCTGCGGCTCCCTCGGCGTCGCCGAATGGCCGCACGCCAGCGCAGTCGCGCCGACGAGTGCGAGAAATAGGAGGCGAGCGCGCATCGATTATTTCGTCACGACGAGGCGCTGCCCTAGCGCCTGGTCGACCGTCTCGCACCAGGCGCGGAACGCGGGGTAGTCCGACGCCCAGATGCGCGTCTTCGTCTCTACGATGGTTGTCTTGACCCGCACGTCGCCGGCGCCGCTCTCGACCTCCACCTTGAAGCTCCCGAACTGGCTCGAGCCCTCGGCCGCGTGCGGTGCGCCGGTGACGCGCATGCCGGCGGGGACGTGGATCTTCCACTCGGTCTCGGCGGTGCTCTGCTCGTGCAAGCGGACGTCGAGGTGGCGCCGGGAGAGCTGCGCCCACTCGTGGACCAGGTGCTCCCCGGGACCCACGGGCAAGCTTATCGAGTCTCCCTCCCGTCGTCCGAGCTGGGGGACCTTCGCGCGGACGTGAAGGGACACCTTCTGCTCGACGTCCTCCAGGTTGTTGGTCTCGATGCTGCCGATCTCGACCCCTGCGAACGAGCTCGCGAGATCCTCCTGGAGGCGCGCCTTGCGCGAGCCCTCGGCGTGGTAGCGCTGCCGCCACGTGCTCGCCTCGGCGCCCGAGATATCCGCGTTCCACACGATCTGCGCTGCCGCGTCGGGGGTGACGGTCGCGTCGATGTGCATCGACATCACCGTCTCGCTGGGTGGCGGGTCCGGCAGGTGAACGAGCTTCGGGTGCCCTTCGTTGATCTGGAGAGCGAGGGCCCCTCGGTCCATCCCCGGCAGCTCGGTCGCCCCCGAGTACTCCGCGGTGCCGTCGAGGTAGAGGTCGAGCGAAGGGACGTAGGCGATGGCGTGGTCGAACGGCGCGAGGCTCGCGGGCTCCGTCTCGAACTCGCCGCGCATCCCCGTGCGGACGATGACGATCGTCGCCGGGATGCCGAGCTCGTGCAGCATGGCCACGATGAGCGTCGCCTTGTCTTTGCAGTCGCCGAAGCCGCGCGCGAAGATCTGCGCGCACCGATACGGCTTGAAGCCGTGGATGCCGAACTCGAGGGCGACGTAGCGCGTCTTCTGGACCACGTAGTCGTAGACGGCGCGGACCTTCTCCTGCTCGGTGTGGAGCCCGCGCGTCACGTCGGCGACGCGGCGGCGCACCTCGTCGTCGGCGACGAACTGATCCTTCACGAGGCCCCAGTACCAGCGCCCCATGTCGTCCCACGTCTTGTACGTCGACACGTGGACGTGCCCCAAGATCTCGCTGTACGGCGGCTGGAGCGCCTCGGGCTCCACCGCGGCCACGTTGTTCGCGATGAAGTGGTAGATGCGCGTGTCGCCCTGCTCGACGACGTCCTGTACGAGGCCCGGGACCTTCGGCGTGTTGAAGTAGAACGTGCGGCTCTTGGGCGTGAGCAGCACGTACTCGGCGCGCGCCACGGGCTCGCTCGACTGGAGGTAGACGACCTCCCCGAAGTAGTCCGCGAACGCGTTGCGCGGCGCGACGTCCTCCACGCGGTACTGGAGCTCCACCACATCGCCCGGGGAGAGCCGCGGGAAGTGCACGTAGTAGGCGCGCGCGCTCGTGTAGGTCGCGATGGAGGGGTTGTCGGCGGGGCCTTCGCCCGTCTCGATGGCCTCGTCGACCTGACCGTTCGCGCGGTAGACCTTGGCGCCGCGGAGCTGGACGGCCTCGCTGTCGGACTCGAAGCCGAAGGCGTACTCGCGCGCCTCGGCGGCGGCGGCCTCCGTCAGCGGCTGGAAGACCTCCTGGTGGAAGCGGCTGGCGAGGCCGTTGGGGAACACGGTCGTCACCTGGAGATCGACGAGCGTGCGCTTCGACTGGCCGTTCGCCGGCGCGTCTCGCTGGGCGAGGAACTCGGTGCTGGGGCGCGCGTAGACCTCGTCGGGGCGCGGCTTGGTCGGCTCGAGGTGCGCGAGGTACTCCCGCACGTCCTTCGACTGGGGAAGTAGCTTGACGATGTTGCCGAGGAGCTTCAGCTGCTCCTCCTTCTGGCCGCCCTCGCCGTAGATGTCGGCCAGGGCGCGCATCGTCTCGGTGTCCTCGGGGGCGAGCTCGAGCCCGCGCCGGTACATGGCGACCGCGCGCGGAAGGTCCCCGAGGGCCTGCGCCGTGTGGGCCGCCGTCGCGAAGACGGCGGCGCTGTCCGGGTTCGTCGCGATGAGCCGGTCGACCCAGCGCGTCGCCTTCTTGGCGTCGCGCTCGGCCACCGCCAGCTCGATGCGCTCGCGCACGTACGCCGGGTCGTCGAAGCGCAGCGCGGCGTAGCGCTCCTCCACCTCGTCGGCCTCGGTCGAGCGGTCCTGCTCGCGTAGCGCGCCGGCCATCGCCCGCACGAACGCGACGCTCCGGGGCCTCCGCGCCGTCGCTCGCTCGAGCAGCGCGAGCCCCGTCTCCCGCAGACCCGCCGTCGTGTAGAGCTCGAAGCGCGCGAGCGTCGCCGCCACGTTGTCCGGGTCGATGGCGAGCACCCGGTCGTAGAACGGGATCGCGTCACGCCAGTTCGAGCCGCCGCGGACGTGGTCCGCGCGGGCGAGGAGGAGCTGCGTGCGCTGCTTCTCGGTCAGCGGGCGGTGCGCCGCCTCGCTCTTCTGCGCGAGCGTCTCGGCCTTGTCGATCCACACGGCGCGCTGGTTACGGCCCTCGGACAGATCGCCCGCGAGCAGGAGCCGCTCGATGGTCGGCGCCTTCTCGGCCGCGCGGGTCGCGAGCTCGCGCGCGCGGTGCTCGGTCGTGTCGTCCGATTGCGTCGTCACGAGGTAGCGCGCGTACGCCTCCAGCATCGCCGGGTCGTCGTGCTTCACGATCTGCTCGAACGCTTGCACCGGGCCGAGGAGCCTCCCGGGCCCCTGGGGGACGATGGGCGCCGCGCGATGGTCCTGCCCGGCCGTGTGCGTGGCGGCGTCGGCCGCGTGGTCGGGGCTCGGGTCCGTCTCGATGCGGGCGTCGGGCGCGCCGTCCGGCCCCGCGAGGCGGAGCGACAGCATGGGAGCGTTCTCCTCCCCGCAGAGCTTCACGAGCATCCGGTTCCAGCCCGGCAGGAGGCGAACCTCCGCCGCGAAGCGGTCCGCGTCGAGGTCGCGGTACTTGTCGTCCCGCAGGACCTCCGTTCCGTTCCACCACACGCGCATCGCCCCGGCGCTGCCGGCCCAGATGGAGATGGGCCGCGCCGCGCTCGCCGTGGCGTGCGCGCCAGGGCCGCCGCTGTCGTGCACGAACGTCGACGCGTAGACGCACACCTTCTCTTGCGGGCGCACGAGCACGCCCGTGTCGAACCATCCGTACGGGGAGGTCGACGGGACGACGCGCCACCGCGTCGTCCGCTCCTTGCCGTCGTAGGCCCGGGCGAGGCTCTCTGCCTGCATCCGGTCCTCCTCGGGGCCGTAGGGGTGGTCGAGCCCGGCCTTGCCCTCGTTGTCGAACGGGCCCACGACCGCCCAGCGGCCCACGTAGCCGAGCGCGCGGATCTTCTCGCGGGCACCGTCGAGATCTCCCCGGCGGCGGCGGGCGTAGGCCTCGAGCAGCGCCGCGTAGGCGCGCGAGGGGGCGGTGGCCGACGCGTCCGTCGCCACGTCGCGCAGCACCTCTTCGACCTCGGCCGGGTCGCCCTGGTCCCACTCGTGCCACACGGCGCGCAGGGCGGCGTAGGTCAGGGGCGAGCCCCTGGCACGCAGGACGTCGGCCTCGAGGCGCGTGAGGCCCGGCAAGCGGTCCCCCACGTCCGCCGACGCGTGGCCGGGGAGGAGCGTGGCCGAGCACGCCGCGGCGGCAGGCAAGAGCCACAGCGCCGCGAGCGGCTGGGAACGAGCAGAGCGGGGCACCGACCTCCTTGTCGGTTGCACAGGCCCTTCCGTCAAGCCCTCCAGGCCTTCCCGCGCCATATTTGAGCACTTGCGCGCGACCGGGAGTATCCCGGCCTGCCCATACGTTCTCTTTCTGGACGAGGCGGCCAGGCCCGTCTACGACCATCTCATCCCCATGTCGAAGCTCCCCGGACCCGCGCGCCCCTCGGAGGGCGCTCTCCGGCTCGTCGAGGGCGGGGACGCGCCCGCGGCGCCGTCGTCGGCCACGTCGGTCGACGGGCAGGCCGCGGCGCACAAGTCGACCCGCCCGCCGCACGGCGAGGGTCACGGCGTCATCGGTGGGCTCATCAAGACGCTCCGGCCCCACCAGTGGGTCAAGAACCTCTTCGTCATGGCGCCGATGGTCTTTCACAAGGACGTCTTCGCCACGATGGCCAACGGCGACCCCGCGCTGAACCTCAACGTCGCCGGGCGCGCCTTCGCGGCGACGGGCGTGTTCTGCCTCCTGGCGGGCGCCGTCTACACCATCAACGATCTGGCGGACCTCGAGGCCGACCGCGTCCACCCCGTGAAGCGCAACCGCCCCATCGCGAGCGGCCTCGTCCCGGCCTCGATCGCGCGGGCGATGGCGCTCGCGCTCGTGCTGCTCTGCTTCGGGATGGGCTACCTCCTGTCGCCCTGGTTCGCGCTCGTGGCCGCGCTCTACTTCGGCGAGAACGTCCTCTACACGTTCAAGCTGAAGCAGGTCCCGATCCTCGACGTGTCGCTCATCGCGCTCGGGTTCGTCCTGCGCGTCGTCGCCGGCGGCCTCGCCACGAACGTCCACGTCAGCGAGTACATGCTCGCGTGCACGGCTCTGCTGGCCCTCTTCCTCGGCTTCGGCAAGCGCCGGCACGAGCTCGCCAGCGAGAACGCGGGAAAGCAGCGCGCCGTGCTCAAGGCGTACTCGGCCGGCTCGCTCAACATCCTGCTCGGGGTGACGGGCGCGGCCACGATCGTCACCTACGTCGCCTACACCCTCGACCCGACGACGCAGGCGTTCTTCGACTCGAAGCTGCTCTGGCTCACCGCGCCCTTCACCGCGTTCGGCATCGGCCGCTTCCTCTTCCTCGTGTCGGGGCGCGCGGGCCGCGGGATCAAGGCCGAGTCGCCCACGCAGGAGATGCTCCGCGACGTGCCCTTCGTGCTTAACCTGGTGCTCTGGGCCATCGTGGTCGTGGCGATCGTCTACCGCCTCCGCCCAGGCACCTGAGAGCCGATGCCCCCCTCCGCGAACCTCGAGAAGCGACTGGCCGCCAAGCCGGGCGCCTGGGTCGATCTCGCGCTCACGCTCCCCATCTTCGTCGCCTACCAGCTCGGCGTCGTCTTCTTGCCGATGAAGAACGCGTCGGACTACGTGACGCGCCCCCTGCTCGAGCTCGCGCACGGCAGCCGCGAGACCTACCTCGGCATCACGGCTCTGCTTGGCCTGGTCTTCGCGGGCGTCTTCATCCTGCTCGGGCGCGGGCGGGCGTTCCGGCCGATGAAGTTCTTCCAGATCGCGCTCGAGGGGATCGCCTACGCGGTCGCGATGCGCTTCGGGGCCGAGTACGTGGTCGGGCGGCTGCCCATCGGCGGGATGAAGGACGTCGATCCCCTCACGGGCTTCGTGATGTCGCTCGGCGCGGGGTTCTACGAGGAGATCGCGTTTCGCGTCGTCCTCTTCGGGCTCGGCGCGAAGCTGCTCGTGTGGTTCTTCGTCCGCCCGCCGAAGCCTGCGCCGGGCGCCCCGGCGCCGCTCTCGCTGCGCGCGATCGCGGTGACGGTCGGCTGGAGCGTCGTCGCCGCCGCCGTCTTCAGCGGGGCGCACTACGTGGGCTCGCTCGGGGACAAGTTTCAGCTCGCGTCGTTCGTCTTCCGGCTGGTGCTCGGGCTCGCGCTCTCGCTCATCTACTCGACGCGCGGGTTCGCCGCGGCGGTGTGGGCGCACGCGACGTACGACATCTGGGTGATGGTGTTCTAGACGGCGGCTCCCCCGGTGGAGGGCGACCCGTCCGTCGTGGCAGGTGGCGTTGCGATGGTCGGAGAGGACCATCCGAGGGTCGGAGAGGACCTTCCGATGGTCGGAGGCGACCCTCCGAGGATGGGAGGCGACCATCCGATGGTCGGAGAGGACCATCCGAGGGTCGGAGAGGACCTTCCGATGGTCGGAGGCGACCCTCCGAGGATGGGAGGCGACCATCCGATGGTCGGAGGCGACCCTCCGAGGGTGGGAGGCGACCTTCCGAGGAAGGAGGGTGGCCTCGCTGTCGCGGATGGGAGGCCCGCTCCGGTCGTCAGGGCGCTTCGTGAGGCGACGAGACGGGCGGGCGCGACACGCCGGGCACCTTCTGCTCCGCGAAGTACGCTTGCAGCATCTCACGGGCGACCACGTTGGCCTTCACGCGCCAGGTGGGGTCGTTGACGACGAGGGCCGCGATGGCGACCTGCCGCACGCCCGGCATGGGGTGGCTCGGGGCGAAGCCCGTGAACCACGTGTAGAAGCGGTGCGCCTTGTCGTCCGTCAGCGTGCCCGTCTTGCCGGCCACGGTGATGCCCGGGAGAAAGGGCGTGCCACGCCCGTCGTGGAACGCCTTGAACGACGTCCCCTCGGCGACCGTGTGCTCCATCATCGAGGTGATCGCCTGCGCGGTCGACGCGACCACGACGCGGTGCATCCCGTGGGGCGTGGGCCCCGCGGCGCCCGCGTCGGCCTGCGCGGCGCTGGCGGCCTCGCGGATGATCGTGGGGCGGATGGCGTCCCCGCCGCGGGCGAGGGTCGTGCTGATCCACGCCGCGTGGAGCGGCGAGAGCGTCGTGTTCCAGAAGCCCGCGGCCGTGCGCGCGAAGGCGAGCGGCTCGGTCGGCACGCGGAGCGAGCTCGGCTCGACCGCCACGTCGAAGGGCAGGGGCTGCTCGAAGCCGTAGCTATGGGCCGTCGCCGCGAGCTGGTCGGGCGTCAGGTGCCGCTGCGCGAGCCGCGCGAAGACCGCGTTGACGCTCCGCCCCATCGCGCCGCCGAGCGTCACGCACCAGCGATCGCGCGCCGCGTCGTCGACGAGGTCGCTCGCGAGGATCCGCTGCTCGCCGCCGCCGTAGCACTGCCGGGTGTCGGGCCCGAGGCCCGCGTCGTCCACGAGCGCGGTCGCGGTGATGATCTTGAAGACGCTCGCCGCAGGCGCGGTCGCCTCGACGGCGAGGTCGCGCGCGGGCCCGCGCTCGACGTGGCTCGCGTAGACGAGCACGTGCCCCGTCGCCGGATCGATCATGACGACCGAGGCCTCCGGCAGGTGCTGCGCCGAGAGGATGCCGAGCGCCGTCCGCTGGAGCGCGGGATCGATCGTGAGGTGCGCGGCGCGGTGCGAGGCGGTCATCGCCGTGGGCCCGTCGTCGCCGAGGCCGATGTGCACGAGGTCGAGCCCGGCGAGGCTCACGGGCGCCTCCGGCAAGGGGGGCAGCACGCTCGCCTGCGGGGGCGTCTGGAGCGCGATCTGGGTGAGCGGGACCGCGAGCTCTGCGGGCGCAGCGGCCGCGATGGCCTCGGGGCGCGGGCTGGACGCCGCTGCGGCTGGGCTCTCCGGTACAGCCGCGTGCGCCCGGCGGTGGGCGATTGGTACCAGCGCGGCCAGCAAGCCGACGGCGGCAACCCCGATGAGCCACGATCGCATCCCTAGCGTTTTGCACGCGCCGGCCTCCGCGGGCAACAAATCCGGCGTCGCGACCGCCGGTGCCCTTGCTCGCGCCCGTGCCCGTGCCGTAGCGGGAAGGAGTCGAGGTAGACTGCGCCGATGCGTAGCGGCCTCTCTGTCGGCACCCTTGGCGCTCTCCTCCTGGCCGCCGCGTCCGCGCGCGCGGACGCGTCGGCCACGGCTGCGCCCGGCGGCGGGCTCGCGGCGATCGGCGTGCGCGTCGACGCGGCCGCGCGCACGCTGCGCTACCGCACCTGCGCCGCGGCCCCCTGCTCGTCCGAGGGCCCCGACGCCGAGACCGTGCCCATCGTCCTCGCCGCCGAGCAGATGCCCGAGGCGAGCGACATCGTCGTCGAGGCGCTCCCCATCGGCCAGGGACGCTCGATCGTGCACGTGCGCGTGCCCGCGCGCGGGAGCCCGCTGCTCGCGTGGGAGGCGCTCCTCGCCGCCCCCGCCGCCGCGGGGTCGCCGAAGCTCGAGGCCCTGCCCGTCCTGTTCGCGGGCAAGACGGGCTTCGTGGAGGGTCAGGACGGAGAGCGCTCGGGTCCCTTCGTTCAGATCCTCGACGGCGCCGCGGCCAAGCACGTGCTCCTCGGGCGCGTGCGCGAGGACCTCCACGTCTGCGGCCAGGCCACGACCATCCTGTCTCCGTCGGGGCTCGACCCGAGCTCGCTCGCCTTCCGCGGCGCGACCGTGCAGCGCCTCGCTCCCGAGCAGCGCGACGGCGCGACGCGCGTGATCGCCTCCGCCCACGGGACGCCCGCGGGTCCTGCCGCGCCCCCGCTCGCGCCGCTCCTCGTCGCGCTCGGCACGAGCAGCAGCGAGGCCGGCTCGTTCAAGGCTCTGACCGACGGGGACCCGAGCACGTCGTGGTCCGAGACGCGCCCCGGGGTCGGGCAAGGCGAGTTCGTGACGATGAGCGCGCCCGAGGAGGTGCCGCTCACGGGCTTCTCGGTGGTCGTCGCGCCGCCGCTTGCTCCCGCCACTGCGCCGGCGCACGGCGCGCCGCCGAAGACGCCCGAGGCGCCCGCCCCGCGCGCCGCGGTCGCCCCGCAGTCCTTCTTCCTCGTGACGCCGAAGACGACCTACAAGATCACGCTCCCCGAGGACGGGCGTATGCACCCCGGCGGCGCCTACGACTTCGCGCTGCCGGAGCCGGTCCGCACGTCGTGCCTGTCGCTCGTGCTGGACGACAAGGCGTACGACCACGGCCGCCCGCACCCCGAGGTGTCGCTCGCGGAGCTCTACGCGTACAGCGCCTTCGACGTGCCCGGGTCGGACCCGGGCGCGCAGCTCGAGGCCGCCGCCAGGGCGCTCGATGGCGGCGGAGCGCGCGCGGACGCGGCCGCCGGCGTGCTCGCGCGGGCAGGAGCGCCGGGCTTCGCCGCGATGGCCCGCGCGTACGACAAGCTCGACGCGCCGGGTCGCGCCCTCGCGATCCGCGTGGCCGCGAGCGGCTCGGCGTGCGACGCGAGCGCGCCCCTGCTCGTGCGCGCCATGAGCGACACGGACCGGGAGGTGCGGCGCAAGGCGGAAGGCAAGCTCGAGAACCCCCTCTGCGGACGCGCGGCCGTGCCCGCTCTGCTCCAGGCGCTCGAGGTGGAGGCGCTGCGGGCCAAGGTCGCGCCGCTCGTCGCCTCGCTGGCGCCGGCGAAGGCGCTGGAGCCTCTCGCGCGCGTGCTCGGCAGCGGGCCCCCCTCGGTCCGGAGCGCCACGCGAAGCGCGTTCGAGGTCGCCGCGGCGAGGGGCCCGAAGGACGTGCTGGTCGCGCTCGTCGGCGACGCCTCGCGCACGCCCGAGGCGCGCCTCGATCTCGTGCGAGCGTCCGTCGCGGAGCTCGGGGACGCGCGGCCCGTGGCCGACGGGGCCATCGACGACCTGCTCCGCGCGTCGCCTCCGATGCCGATGCGGTACCTGCTCGTCGAGCCCCTGGTGACGCTCGCGCGGGCCGGCGACGCGAAGGCCGTGGAGCACCTGACCGCGCTCCTCGCGCACGACCCCGACCCCCCGGTGCGCGCGCGCGCGGCCGAGCTCGCGGCGGGAGTCGCCGCCGAGGAGCCTTCGCTCGTCGGGGCGCTGCGCGACCCGGATCCCAGGGTGCGCGAAGCGGCCCTGCGCGCGTCGTCCTCCGCCAAGATCGGCCGCGCGACGCCCGACGCCCTCGCGCTCCTCGCGAGCGACCCGTGGACCTTCGTGCGGACGGCGGCGGCCGGGGTGCTCGCGACGGCGCCGGCCTCCGCCGACGTCGACGCCAAGCTGGGCGAGGCCCTCGAGAGCGACGGCTCGCCACGCGTTCGCGCCGCGACGATCCTCGCGCTGGCAGAGCGCGGAGCGACCTCGTCGCTCGCGCCCATCCGGGCCCGCCTCGACGACGCGCACGAGGACGCCGACGTGCGCACCGCGGCCGCCCACGCGCTCGGCGCGCTGTGCGACGTCCGCTCGCTCGACCGGCTCACCACCTTCGCCCGCGCGGGCGCGGACCCGCTGGCCGACGAGGGCGCCTCTTCGATCTCGCTCGCGGCGAGCGAGTCGCTCGGCGCGCTTCACCCGGCCGACCTCGCCAGGCGCCTCGGCCCGCTTCTCGCGAAGGATGCTCGGCCGATGGCGCAGCAGGCGGCCCGCGCCTCGCTCGCGATGCCGCGTCGCTGCCGCTAGGGTTACACTGACGGCATGACCGACCCTGCGCGCATCGGACCCGAGGAAGCCGCCGAGCTCATGGTGAAGGGCTTCACCTACGTCGACGTGCGAAGCGAGCCCGAGTACGCCGAGGGCCACCCACCCGGTTCGGTCAACATCCCGCTCATGCACATGGGCCCGAGCGGCATGGTCCCGAACCCCGACTTCCTCCGGGTCGTGGAGGCCACGTTCGGCCGGGAGGCGAAGCTCGTGCTCGGCTGCAAGAGCGGCAACCGCTCGCTCCGCGCCGCGAAGGAGCTCCTGGGCGCGGGCTTCACCACCGTCGTCGACCAGCGCGCTGGCTGGAGCGGCGTCGCGGACGCCTTCGGCCAGGTCACCCTCCCAGGCTGGTCACGCGTCGGCTTGCCCTCCGAGACGGGCCAGCCCGAGGGCCGCTCGTACGCGTCCCTGACCGCAGCGAAGGAGTGATCGGTCACCGCTCGCGCGGTGGCGCTTCAAGGGCTCCGGGCGCGGTCGTAGTCGTCCGCCGCCTCGTTCACGACCGCGAGGTCCCGCGCGGCGCGCTGGCTCTCGGCCACGAGGTCGGCCGTGAAGATCGTGAGCCCCCAGATGCCGTTGTCACGCTTCCGGAACGGGTAGCGCGTGCCGCGCGCGGTGACGACGCTGGCCCGCTCGCCATCGGTCTCCACGCGCGCGACGCCGGACAGGTCGCGCCGGAGCCTTCGGGTCCAGCCCTTCTGTTCGGCGAAGAGCGCGAACACGTCCGCGCCGTCGGGCGCGTCTGCCAGCGGCGTGTAGGCGTTGAGCAGCTCGTCACGCAGAGCACGGTCCGGTGATGGCGACCCCGCGCCGGCGACGGCGACCGGGTAGCTCGCCCGGATGCGCGCGCACGCCTTGGCGCGCGAGTCGCGGATCGCGTACGCCGACCACTGGGCCTCCGTCTCGAGGTAGGGAAAGGCGTCCTTCATCCGGCCCTCGGCGACGTCGAGCGCGATGCGGAGGTACGCGCCCTCCGGCGTGTGGTCGGACGGGAAGGGGGCCTTGCGCGTCCTCAGGATCGCCCCGATTGCCAGGGCGACGACGATCGCCAGGGCGACGAGCGCGATCTTGGAGCGCACACCGCACCCTTACCACGCGCCCGTTCGCCTCGTCGCTGACGCGAAGCGCGGGTTCTGCTACGCGCGGGTGTGCTCCTCGGTGCAGAGGTCGTGGTGGTCGTCCCGGCGTACGGCGAAGCGCCGCGGATCGGGCGCGTCCTCGCGTCGATGCCCGCGCTCGTGGACCGCGTGATCGTGGTCGACGACGCCAGCCGCGACGACACCGCCCTCTGCGCGCGCCGGACCTCGGACCCGCGCGTCGAGGTGCTGGTGCATCCGGTGAACCGGGGCGTCGGAGCCGCGATCGTGACGGGCTACGAGCGCGCGCTCGCGCTCACGCGCTCCCCGCGCGACGCCTTCGTTGTGATGGCGGGCGACGGGCAGATGGATCCCGCCGACATGCCGGCGCTCGTTGCCCCGATCGCTCGCGGCGAGGCGGACTACGTGAAGGGCAACCGCTTCAAGGACCCCGACGTCGCCCGCATCATGCCGGTCGGCCGTCGCCTCGGGGGTCTCGCCTTCTCGTGGCTCACGGCGCGGGCGACCGGGCTCGACATCTCGGACAGCCAGTGCGGCTACACGGCCCTGGGCCGCGCGGCCTGCGCGCGGCTGGACCTTGGCGCCCTCTGGCCTCGCTTTGGCTACCCGAACGATCTCCTGGGCCAGCTCGCCGCGCGCCGCATGCGGGTCGCGGAGGTTCCCGTGCGTCCCATCTACGCCGACGAGCAGAGCAAGCTCCGCCCCTGGCACCTCGTGACCATCGCCGGCCTCGTCGCCCGCATCGGCGCCGAGCGTGTCGTCCGGGCTACTAGAACCTCCCGCTGAGCGAAAGCCCCCCGTAGCCGGGCGCGACCGTGGGCACGAGGACGGGCAGGAGCGCCGCCTTGCTGTCCGACTTCGCCCCCGTCGGCTCCACGAAGTGCCAGATGACCCCGCCGGCCGCGACCCCCAGGCCAGCAAAGAACAGCACGGACCCCACCGGTACGAGCCCGTTCGCGCTGTTGTAGTTGTTGCCGATCTGCGTGGGTGAGAGGGTAACGCCGCTGGCGGGCTTGCAGCCCCCCTGCGCCGCCGAGATGATGCCTCCCGCGCAATCGTTCTTGGCGTTGTTGGCGGCGCTGCTTTCCACCAGATAGATGACGCCGCCCACCGCTGCGATCACGACGCCTGCCCCTGCGACGACCCAGGGCAGCACAGTATGCCCTCCCGCAGGCGGCGGAGGCGGCGGAGGCGCGGTCGTCGACGCGGTGGGGGCTGTGGTCGGCGCTGCGGTGGCGGTCGTCGGCGGAGGCGGAGTGATGGCGGTCGCGGTCGCGGTCGCCGTCGCGCTCCCCGCCGTGGCGAGCTGCGCCCTGAGGTTGTCGATCCTCTTCTGGATCTGGCCCTTGTCCTCGGCCCCGAGGTTCGGCGAGCGCTGGAGGAACGTCTCGAGGGCGTGGATGGCCTCGGCCCGGTTGCCGCTCAGCTCGAACGCGCTCGCAAGGATGCGCAGGAGCTCGGTCTTCGTGCAGTCGAGCTTGTAGGCGTCCTGGAAGTTGTGGACGGCGGTCCCGTAGTCGGCCTCGTCGAAGAACCGCTTGCCGAGGAGAAACGCGCTGTGGGCGGCCTCACTGTCCTGCTTGCTCGGTGTGGTGGTGCAGGCCGGGTAGTTCGTGAGCGAGGCTTGGCCCGTCTGCGCGAAGGCGGGGACCGCGATGGCCGTGGCGAGAAGGACTGCGACGAACAGGGTTTGCTGCGGGGCGCGCATGAAGGCTGTCTCCTGGCCGGTAGAGGGTCGCTCCGCGGCCGGCGGCTAGCATACGTGCATTGCGCGGCAGAACCCAAGCGGTCGGCACTCTCCCCGCATTTGAGTAGGCTCGCTGACGAGGGCAAAAAGCCGGGCTAGTACGTCCCCGGCATGTCGTTCTGCGCCGTGTGCGGCATCCGCTCGCCCTTGGCCGCGCGGTCCTTCATCTCGTACTTGCTGGGGCACTTGGCGAGCACGCTCGTCGCCTCGAAGGTGTTGTCCGCGAGGATCTCGCCCTCGACCGTGACACCTACATCCATCCCGGGCATGTCCCGGAACGTGTCTGGCACGATGCACTGAGCGAACCGTACGGGCATCTCCACGGCGTTCTTGAAGAGCGTGAAGCGGTACTCGCAGGGCGAGTCTCGCTTCACGAGGGAGCCGTGAACGAGGTTGCCCTCGGCCCGGACGGGGCGACCCTTGAACCGCGTCTTCTGCGCGACGAGCTCGTCCACGGGCTTGGAGTAAATGGCGTTGTCTTTCATGCCCGTAAGCACGAGCCCGGCGATCGCGGCCGCACCCATCACGAGCGGAACCACGATGAAAATGCCACGCCCGCGTGGGGCCGGGGGCTGGTTGCGACGAGGCCGAACGGGGACGACTGCGTCGGTCGGCGTGGACCTGGACTCTGTCCCCTCTTCGGGGTCGCGCTCAACCATAGTCTGAGAATCTAGCGCCAGCGCGCCCCGGGTCAACCACACCGTCTCCTAGCTCGACCCATGCGGGTCCCTTCGGTTCGAAAAAAGAGATGCTACACTTCTCTTCGATGGGCTTCTCGGGCGGATCTTCACTTGGCCGAGGCAGACGATGACCGACGTGCTGGACATGCCGGTGCTCGTTCTCAACCGTTACTTTCAACCGGTGCAGGTCACGACGGTGAAGCGTGCCTTCGTCCTCCTCTACGGCGGCGCAGCGAATGCGCTCGACGAGGACGGCGAGGCCTACGACTTCTCTCTCTGGCGTGATCTCCCCATCCGCGGAACGGACGACGCGTTGCCCATCGTGAGCGGCGCGCTCCGGGTGCCGCGCGTGGTTCACCTCCACCGCTACGACCGGACGCCGCGGGTGTCGGTTCGCCTCACCCGCCGCAACCTCATGTTTCGCGACGCTCACCAGTGCCAGTACTGCGGCAAGCGCCCGCCCCTGCGCGAGCTCAACATCGACCATGTGCTCCCCCGCTCGCGCGGTGGTGACGACACCTGGGAGAATCTCGTGACCGCTTGCCGCGTCTGTAACCTGCGCAAGGGCTGGAAGACGCCCGAGGAGGCAAACATGCACCTCGCCCGCGTCCCCTTCCGACCCAAGTGGTCCATGACGGCCCAGATCCTTCTCGGCGCGGGATGGAAGTTCAAGGAGTGGGAGCCGTTTCTCAAGGCGTCCTGACGCACTCAGGTCGCTCCGCACGGGCCTGGCGTGCCCGTGCGCTACGCGGCGCCTAGGGCGCGCCGGCGTCGTTCGCGAGGACGCCGCCGTCCGGGCCGCACTCCCCCCAGAGGACCCATCCTATGTCCTGGCAGACGTAGAGGTCCTGGCAGCCGCAGCAGTCTTGCTCACAGGCAAGGGCCTCCCCGAGCGAGCAGTCGGGCATCTCGAGATCGATGCAGTTCGGTCCGCCGTTCTCTCCGGGCACGTTGATCCCCGCATCCTTGCGGATCGTTCCCGTCTCGGGCCCTGCTTCCTTCGGAGGTGGGGGCGAGCTGTCCACGCCGGCATCGCGCGCCGGGCACGCGGTGGCAAGGACCCACGTTCCGTCCGGCTGGCACGAGTAGATCGCCGTGCACGTGATGTCCTCGCAGTTGGTCGTGTCGATCCCTGGGCACCCGCCGTCGGGGATGTCGAGGCAGGGGTTCTGCGCGGGCGGGTCGTCGCACGCTGCAGCCAGACCGGCGACCGCCGTGGCCAGCGCCAGCGCCGTGAGTAGCTTGCGCATCACCTTAGCCTCGTGAAGCCGTTGCGCGTCGCCGTCTCCGGCGGAGGACGTCCCGTCCCGAGGCTTGCGGGCCGAGCGTGCGGGCCGACGTACCCGGGGATGATGTCGCCCGCGTCGATGGACATAGCGAACCCCTCCGGCTCGACGTGCGCGAGGCCGTCGACCTCGCGCACGTACCCGT
>Ga0302279_10001639_pt1 | contig 31380 bp, 20 predicted proteins | sample III_Bog_N3_3_FD_194541 | JGI IMG/M metagenome (GOLD analysis project Ga0302279, IMG submission 194541) | Peat permafrost microbial communities from Stordalen Mire near Abisko, Sweden - III_Bog_N3_3 | ecosystem: Environmental > Terrestrial > Soil > Wetlands > Peat | place: Sweden: Abisko...
ACGATTCCGGTGAGCGCGCTGGAGGGCGACAACGTGGTGGCGGCGAGCGCGCGAATGCCATGGTACGAGGGGCCGACACTGCTGGAGTACCTGGAGACGGTGCCGCTAGTGAGGGCTGAGACGACGGGGCCGATGCGCTTTCCGGTGCAGTTGGTGTTGCGTCCGGACGCGAACTTTCGCGGTTTTGCGGGACAGGTGGCGCGGGGGACGCTTCGCGCGGGGGACCGCGTGATGGCGCTGCCTTCGAGGCGGGAATCGACGGTGCGGAGGATAGTGACGTATGACGGCGACCTTGCGGCGGCCTCTTATCCGCAGAGCGTCACGGTGGAACTGGAGGACGAGATCGACCTGAGCCGCGGCGAGATGCTGGTCGCATCTGTTGGGAGTGGCGAGGCGCTGCCGGATGTGAGCAACCGCTTTCACGCGATGGTGGTGTGGATGCATGAAGAGCCGCTGGTGGTTGGGCGGACCTACTTTGCGAAACATACGACAAGGACGGTTCGTGCCACGGTGCGGAAGATCGGCTATCGCGTGGATGTGAACACGCTGGACCATCTGAACTCGGATGCGATTGCGATGAACGAGATTGCGGAGGTTGAGTTCGAGACCAATCTACCGCTGTTCTTCGACAGCTATCGCGCGTGCCGATGGACGGGATCACTGATTCTGATCGATGCGCTGACGAATGCTACGGTGGGCGCGGCGATGATTGTGGGGCCGGTCGCAGCGACTGCATCATTCGCTTCGCCTGAGACAACGGAGGCGTCGCTGGGCGATGCGCGGCGGCCTGCTCTGATTCTGCTGCCGGGACGAGCGGAGCTTGCGGTTCGCGTGAGGGATGCGTTGATTGCGCGCGGCGAGCGGGCTGTGGTGATTGACGATTCGCTGATTCCTGACCCGGCTGTAGCGGCGGTGGTCCATGCGCTGGACCTGGCGGGTGTGATTGCGGTGTCGTCGCGTGCGCTGTCGCAGGATGCGATTACTGCGATTGAGGGCTTTGCGCCGGGCGCGGTGCGAGTGGAAGATGGAGCGGACGAAGAGGCAATTCTGGAGGCTCTCACGGGGATTTTATGAGTGAAACCGATGCGGTTACAAATTACGAGGAGTTGACAGCGGAGGAGTTGGTTGCAGCGGTGGTTCGCGAGGCTGCGGGCACGCCGATCTGTTTGACGAGCAGCTTTCAGACCGAGGACATGGTGGTGATACAGATGCTGCGGCGGCACCTGCCGGATGTGCCGGTGATCTTTCTGGAGACGGGGTACCACTTCAAGGAAGTGCTTGCGTATCGCGACCGGATGACGGCGGAGTGGGGGCTGAACCTGATCAACGCGCTGCCGCTGACGACGCTGGCGGAGCACGAGGCGCAGTTCGGGTTGTTGTATATTGTGCAGCCGACGGAGTGTTGCAGGATTCGCAAGGTCGAGCCGCTGATGCGGTCGCTGGAGCCGTTTGACTGGTGGTTTACGGGGCTGCGGCGGGAGCAGTCGCCGACGCGCACGGGGCTGCGCAAGGTGGAAGATCACAAGACGCCAACCGGCAAGCGGATGAAGAAGGTGAGCGTGCTGGCGGACTGGACGATGGCGCAGGTGGACGCGTACGCCGAGGCGAATGCGATTCCGAAGCTGGAGATGTATGCGCGTGGGTATACAAGTATTGGATGCGAGCCTTGCACGGCGATCCCAGACGATCCGGCGAACCCGCGCGCGGGACGGTGGGGCGGCAAGAAGCTGGAGTGCGGCATCCATACATTTTCCGAGAAGATGTAATACACTCCTTTCGCGGGGTGGAAGCGATGATGGGGCTGCGATGGTAGACCGGCGAAGGATCGTTCGGCTGTGGAACGCGGGTGGGGCGCAGGCTCTGGTGACGCTGGTGCGTGTGGAGGGTTCGTCGTACCGCAAGGCGGGGGCACATCTGCTGATTGGCGCAGGGAGCGAGTGCGCGGGGAGCATCAGCGGAGGGTGCCTGGAGTCGGAGGTGGTGCGCAGGGCAGTGTGGATGGTGCGCGCAGGCGCGGTGGTGGAGCGCTATTCGACGCTATTCGACACTACGGCGGAGATTCCGTTCGGGCTTGGCTGCGGCGGCGTTGTGGACCTGCTGTTGGAGCCGACGGATACTGCGGAGTGTCGCGCGTTGGTGGAGGCGATGAATGCGTCGCTGGGCGGAAGTGAGGCGCGCGTGGCGACGTGGTTTCCTGCGAGTGGAAGACCACTGCGTCGCGCAGTAATCGGAGCGGATGGCGCGGTCGTCTTTCGAAGCGAGGGGTTGAATGCTGGCGATCTCGATGCGATTTCGCATCATTCCAGGGCTCCTGTCGAATGCACTTCGGAGGTCTACGTTGAAACGCTCGCTGCTCCGCAGCGGCTGTTTGTGCTGGGCGCGGGGGAGGATGCGAAGCCGTTGGCGACGATGGCATCACTACTGGGCTGGAGTGTGACGGTGGCCGACGGACGTGCGCAGTTGGCACGGGCTGAGCGGTTCGCAGAGGCGGAGCGCGTGCTGGCGACGGCGTCAGTCGCGGAGCTGGAGGTCAGGGCGAAGGACGCGGTGGTTGTGATGACGCACAGCTATGAGCAGGACCGCGCATTTCTTGCGGAGTTGCTGGCGGGTGCGGCGGGGTATATCGGGCTGCTGGGAGCAGTGCATCGCAGCAGCCTGCTGATCGGCGAGACGGCGGCGATGCTCGGACGCAGCGTGGTGGAGTGCTGCGCGCGGGTGTGGGCACCGGTGGGGCTGGACCTGGGCGGCGATGGTGCTGAGGCGATTGCGCTGGCAGTAGTTGCTGAGGTGCAGGCCTGGAGGCAGGGCAAGCTGGGCGCGTCGCGGAGGCTGTCGGCGGAGGATGTTGCGCGGCAGATTGAGAAGGGCGATGCGTCACGCTATGTGCAGACGCGGTGCGCGATAGGCGCGTCAGAGTGATGACGGCGGCGGTGGTGCTGGCGGCGGGAGCTTCGACGCGGCTGGGCGAGCCGAAGCAACTGGTGCGGCTGGCTGGCGAGACGCTGCTGGAGCGCGCGGTGAGGACGGCGCGGGAGGCGGGCTGCTCGCCGGTGGTCGTCGTGCTGGGCGCAGAGGCAGAGCAGATTGCGGAGGAGTGCGATCTGAGTGACGCGGTGGTGGTGGTCAACGAGGAGTGGAGCGAGGGGATGGCGAGCTCAATCCGGGTTGGCGTTGGTGCTTTGCAGGACGCGGATGGTGTGGTGCTGATGACATGCGATCAGCCAGCGGTTTCGGCGGCGCATCTGCGCGCGCTGATGAAGACGGGCGCGGCGACGGCCTCGGTATATGCGGGGCGGCGCGGGGTTCCGGCGTACCTTCCGGCGTCGTCGTTTGCGCAGCTGTTGGAGTTGCGTGGCGATGTCGGGGCGCGCGAGTTGCTGCGCGGGGCCGATGCGGTTGAGCTGGCGAACGGCGAGCTGGACGTGGACACCGCAGAGGACCTGGAGCGGTTAGACGGGTGTCATGGCGTGCTCTAAACAAAGGACATTGAGGTGGCCGCAGGCCACAAGGGCATCGCCATGGCTACAGGCTATAGTCATCTGTCCCCTCAAATATAGGTCATCCAGTATGTTATTGATATAAATTATCTTACTTGGTGCTGTCGATCGTCCTAACTTGTCCCTTGCAGTCGCGCGGCGGACCATACAACTTTGGGAACTTCACATGCCGTTCACCAACGAACCCAGTCGTCGGGAACATTCCTTGTGCCACGATTTCATCTGGGGCGGGTTGGAGCGTTTAGAAGTGGTAGATGAGGCCGGCAGCGATCTTGAGATGATTCTGCCAGTTATTGCTGTTGTTGGGCAGGTCTGAGTGCATGTAGTCGACTTCAATCAGCCGGGCTGAGAACTTCGGAGTGAGGACCGTTTCGCTGCCTCCTCCCACCGCATAGATAAGCCCTGACGCCGAACTGCTGGAACTTGCCGGGAACACGGAGTTGAATCCATGCACCGCGCCCAGCAGAAACTGTCCGTAGGGGGTGTACCGCCCAAAGCGATGCCTGAACTGGGGTCCGGCCATCAGGGTCATCAGGCCCAGACCATAGTTTGCCCCGGAGACCGATCCGGTATTGACCACGGAGAAGTCCGCAACCGCGGAGAGATGGTCTATCAGTCGAAAGCGGGCATTCACTCCACCGCCCTGCATGGCGAAGCAGCCACATACACCGGGGCTGGCATTGGAGATGTCCGCCGTGTAGTTCACGCCGAGATCGATCGACGCTGGCCTGTCAATCATCTGGGCCGACGCGGGCCGCGATGTGCCCACGCACAGCAGAAGCACCAATGCAACTGACTTCCATGTACTGCGTAGCATTCGTTCTCCTATTGCTTCAACCGTTACTGAACAGTCAGCGTCACGCTCTGCGTATGCGAGACCGATCCGCTGGTTGCCGTTACCACGATGTTGTATGTCTGCGGCGATGTGCCGAAGAACCCGCCCGCACCGCAGCCCGTCAGTGTGCCCAGGACGCCAGTAAGCAGTAGTACCAGCAGAAGGCGCGGCCTGCGCCGTGGGCGCTCCACCACATCCCCGGGGCGCTTGAATCCGGCGAAGGGCAACAGAAGAAGCAGTGGCATTGTAAGGCTCATCCAGCGATCGCCGTGCCTGCTGAGTTGCGCCAGCGAATTGGTCGTAGTCACCACCAGGGTCATAGGCGTGGCGCCGCCACCGGCTGGAATCGAAGACGGTGTCAACGTATAAGTCGCGCCAGGCGGTAGCCCGCTGACGGTAAAGGTAACCGCCTGCGGGAAGCTGGCCAGCGACGGCGACACGGTAAAGTTATAGGTCGCCGTTCCGCCCTGAGCCACCGTTTGCACAGCCGGACTGCCCGACGACGGCACCAGCACAAAGGTGAAGTCCGAACCGTTCACCGTCTCGCTGACTCCGCTCGATGTGCTGGCCGCAAAGTTGGTGTCGCCGCTATACACAGCCGTCACCGAGGACGCGCCAAGCGGAAGCGCCGCGGTCATGAGCGTGGCCACGCCCGCAGTCACCGGGGAGGTGCCAAGCAGAGTGGCTCCGTTATAGAAACTCACTGTTCCCGTGGGCGAACCGGTGCTGCCCGTGCTGCTGTCGGAGACGGTTGCAGTCAGCGTCACTGGCACGGCCTGGTACGGCGTTGCCGAGGAGGTCTGTAGCTGCGTCGTCGAGCTGGCCTGCGTGATGGTCACGTTGGCCGCAGCGGTCAGCGTCACCGTGTAATTGCCCACGGCAGTTCCGGTCAGCGAAGCAGAGATGGGATACACGCCCGTCGCTGAGGTCGCTGTCGCCGTCGAGCTCAGGCCCAGCGTCACGTTGCCGCTGTCCTGCGCCAGTATGCCGCTCAGCGTGCCGGTCAGTGTGGGAATGGCCACGCCGTAGGCAATGGAAGCAGAGTTCGCCGTCGCGGTAATCGCAAGCGGGGTCACCGTTACATCGAAGACGCCGCTGGCTGCGGGCGCGTTGTTTGCATCTCCGGCGTAGATCGCCTCAATCGCGTGCTTGCCCGCGCTCAGCGTGCTGGTGCTGAAGCTGGCGATGTTGCTACTCAACGCCACCGGCGAGCCAACCTGCACCGGCGTGCTGCCCACCGTGTCGTAAAAGGTGATGTTGCCGGTTGCTGTGTTGGAGATGTACTTGTACGTTGCGGTCAGCGAACCGGAGCCGTAGACCACGGTTGTCAACGCGCCGCTCAGTGTCAGCGATTCGTCGCCCGTCGGCGCCAGGCCGGCAACCGTAATCAGGTCGCCGTTGCCGTCTACCGTGCGCACGCGATCGTTCTCCGTGTCGGCTACGAGCACGTTGTTATTGGCCGTGGCAGCCACGACGCGCGGCGTGTCGATGGCCGATGCTGTTCCCAGTGCCGTATCGCCGCTGAAGCCCTGCTGACCGCTTCCCACAACGGTGGAGATGTTGCCCCCGCTGACAGCGCGCACGCGGTCGTTGTCGCTGTCGGCGATCAGCAGCGTACCGTTGGGCGAAATCGCCAGCCCGCGCGGACGAGCCAGTGCGCTGCTGTTGGCAGCCACACCGTCGGCGGTGTAGGTCTTCACCCCGGTCCCCGCAAGGGTGCTGATGATGCCGGTGGTAAACGTCACCAGTCGCACCCGTTGGTTGTGCGTGTCGCCGATGTAGATGTTGAACGAGCTGTCCACGGCAACTCCGTTGGGCGAATCCAGCCCCGCCGCCGTCGCCAGCCCGCTGTCGCCGCTGTAGAACTGCTCGCCGTCACCGGCCACGGTGCTGATGGTCCCGGATTTGATCTCGCGGATGCGATGGCTGTTGGTGTCCGCGATGTAGATGTTGCCCGCCGAATCCACCGCAACCGCTGTGGGGTAGTTCAACAGGGCCGACGTGGCCGCCGCGCCGTCGCCTGCAAACCCCGCCACTCCCGTGCCTGCAATGGTGTTGATCACGCCGGTCGAGGCCAACACCTCGCGGATGCGGTTGTTGTGCGTGTCCGCGATGTAGACGTTGTTGCTTGCGTCCACCGCGATGCCGGTCGGCGAGTCCAGTTGCGCCGACGTGGCTGCGCCGCCATCGCCGCTGAAGCCCTGCGCGCCGGTGCCGGCAAAGGTGTTGATGACGCCCGTGGGAGAAACCACGCGCACCACATGATCGTTGGTGGCCGCGATGTAGAGGTTGCCGAGGCTGTCGTACGCCAGCCCGCCCGGCAGCGAGAGCGGCACCGTGGTGGCCTGCACGCCGTTCACCGGGGCCTGCGCCGCCGCGCCGCCAACCAGCAGCAACGTAGCTCCTGCCAGAGCCAATCCGCGCATCTGCAATCTCATCATAGGTATCTTCCGAATCATCCTGCGCTCTGTCTGCTTCCCTGACTCATTACCTCTGACACGCATCCTTTATTCGCAACCCAAACCATCTCAACGCCAACCGCATCCTCACTCACCGTGCGAAATCCCATCGGCATCATGGTCCCTATCTCGGTTCCTGCATCGGTTGCTTGCCTGTTGAATTCCGGCGAGGCTTTCACGCCCGCCGGCACACGACTTTACTGGCGCGACGGGAAGAGGCCGTTCACGCAGATGATGTAATTCAGAACCAGATATGGAGGCATGATGGGAACAGGCAGACTCTCTCCAGCCATTCCAACCATCACCGTGCCCCCTGTGATGCCACCGCCGCCGCCAGTAACTGACAGCCCGGAAACAGGGCCAAGAGTAGAGGCTGCCGGAGCACTTACCAGGGTGTTATATGTATCGGCGCGGGCGTTCGTAGAGTCGACAGCCAGTCCAGATAGATAAGTGTTTGCACCCGGAGCACTTGTGGTGGCGTTGGCTTTGCTCGCCTGCAGGCTGGCGACAATGGGACCGCCGCCGCCACCCCCTGTTCCGGTAAAGGTTGCGGCATGAGTGTGCATCGGCATCTGGGCCTGGCTTAGCGCCGTCTGGCTCGCTCCGGCAGTTTCGCCCTCAAGGTAGAATTGCCCTGTCTGCATATTCCTTCCCGCGCCAAGCGGAAATACTCCCTGCAGGTTGGGCAGAGCAAAAGTGTTAGGGGCACTGCCTCCGTAGATATTGCCTATCAGCGTATACAATGGCTGATTCGAATTGACAGCTAGAATCTGCCCCTGACAGAGCATAAAGTTTACCGGGGCCCAATTCATCGCCCACGGAAAAATCATTCCCATATAACAATCCATACTCTTCTTCCTCCTCGAGCGGACCGCGGCCTTTTGGCGTGGCCTTCTGATTGGTTGCCCGCCCGGTGATGATCTTCACCTGGGCGGCAAAAGTTCGTGTCGCAGACCGGAGAAACTACTGCGTGCAATTCTTGTTGCTTAACTTCCGGGTTGAAGCGCTTGCGATGCCGCGGAACTGACAACCGTAATGCAATACCGTTCGCGTACCGGAGAGACAGTCATCGTGGGATTTGGCCCGTTATAGTCCGGTGGAAGCTGAGCGATGGCGCGTGCCTCGACCAGGTGATAAACACCCGGCGCAACACCCCGCGAAACAGGAATTTCAATATGAAAGAATCCGTTGCCGATAGAGGAGATATTGACCCTCGTGCCCCGTCCTCCTAGTAAAGCTGTTGCCCGCGAGGCGACCGTCACTCCATCTCCCCGGACAGCAGCGAATCTGAGCTCGAATGAGCGCAGCCCCGTAACCGGCCATATAGGATCGAAGTCCGGATTCCAGTCCAGCGAGACAGCGTCTCCGGTATGTACCACGGGGCAGGCGTCGGAGACCAGCAGCACCGTCCTGGGCTGCGCTGTCTGCGGCGCCTGTGCGGATGCACAAACGAGAGCCAGCAAGCCGAGGCAACCAAATACGGCTTTCGCGCGGGTCGAGAATCTTCGCCTTGTCTTCATCGTCTGCTGCCCTTCGCTGGTATACCCTTCATCGTCGCTTGCTTGCCCTCTCACGCCCTGCATCACTTGCAGTGCAACTGAATATAGAAGCCGCCACTAGACGATGTGGCGAACGCTCCTCCGGTTGAAGTTGATAGCTGGAATGCGATGGTATCTCCGACTGCGAGAGAAACCGTGTGGCTGGTATCGGAGCAGGAGGTCGGTGCGCTGCCCGAAATTCCAGTTGTGGTGGAGCATGTCACAGTCGTGGCAGAACCCACTGTCGGTGAAGCGGCAACCGCGTGGTATAAGGTAACCGTCATCTGAATAGGGGAATTGTTGGTGTAATTCCTCAACTGCAAGGAGTCCGCCGTGCATGCTCCATAGACCGTAGCGGAAACATTGCCGTATACGCCTATGTTGACGGGGCAGGAGCTTGTCGCTGCATCGTCGCATCCGGATATATCGTTGTGGATGCCAGGTGTGAGATATAACGAAGCGGTTGTGGTGAACGGGGCCACGCTGAGGCTTGTGGTCCACACCATACCGCCGCCGCCCGTAGCACCGGTTGCCCCGGCAGCACCGTCCGCGCCGGCCGCGGTGATCTGCTGCCAGTAGGTGGTGCTGGAAGGATCATGGCCAGAGCTGGAACTGCCGTTGATGTACTCATAGGTAGAGCCCTGGTCGGCGGCAAGGCACGCTCCCGCAGCCTGACAGTAGACAACCTGCCCTGCGCTGTACGTCGTGCTGGACACATAGTTGCTGACTGTGCCGAGGGTGCCCGCAGCTCCGGTTGCTCCAGTGGACCCCGTGGCTCCCGTGGGCCCCGTGGCTCCCGTGGGTCCCGTGGCTCCAGTAACACCCGTTGCTCCCGTTGCGCCAGTCAGACCCACTCCGGTGGCTCCCGTGGCGCCGGTCGCTCCCTGCGCCGCCAGCAGGGACCAGAAGCTGGTCGCCGTCACGGGGTTCTGATTCGTGTTCGAGTTCTGCAGCGAAACATAGCTGCTGCCCAGGTAGGAAACGGTCTGGTTCACGCTATAGGTCGTCGAACCCGACCATGTGCCCAGGTAGCTGATGGTGCCCATGGCCCCGGTTGCGCCCGTGGCTCCCGTTGCTCCGGTCAGACCCACTCCGGTGGCTCCGGTTGCGCCCGTGGCGCCCGTCGCTCCGGTGGCGCCCGTCGCGCCCTGCGTTCCCGCAGCCAGCGACACCAGGCTGAAGGCGGCAACGTCTTGTATAGGCGAGGTGGTAGGAAGGGTCAGTGCGACTACGCCGCCTGGAGAATTGACCAGCGTGACCACATCGTTGGCATTCAGTATGATCAGACCGTGGCCGATAATCTGCGAAGTGCCTGTCGCCCGTCCAAAGGTCGTGCCGGAGACGGAGACGCCATTCACCTGTAACACCAGCGATCCGGGCTCGTCCGCATAGACGTTGTAGTCGTAGATATAGGTGCCGGCGGACAGCACGGTCACGGTACCGGTGCTAGGGCTGAATACAAAGCCGGAGTTAGTAGATACAGCAGGAGACGTTACGACTGCAAAGACCGCTCCACCGATTGGAACAGTCGATGGGGCAGAGGTGCCTGTCACAGAAATGTAGTTGGCTGGCGTGGTTGATCCCGCGCTGCCGCTGGTGACAACCCAGTAGGAGATGTTGGTCCCCGGAGTGACCACACTGCTGGAAGGCCCGTTCGCCTGCACCGCGAGGTAGGTAGTTGAGGAGTAGACCACCACCGATCCCGCCGGATAGTTCACGCTTGCGGAGTACGTTCCGCCGACAAAGGGACCCGTAGCGCCAACTGCTCCAGTCACTCCCGTGGCTCCAGTAACGCCCGTGGCTCCTGCTGCTCCCGTGGCTCCGGTGATTCCTGGATTCCCGGCGGCACTGAAGCTCCATCCGTTATAGGTACCGGAGGGGCCGACGAACGTGTCCGCTGCGACGACCATGTAGGTGGCGCTATAGGTGGTATTGTCGACCGAAGAAACCACACCTTCAAGGTATTGCGCCGAGTTGCCCTGACGGGTGACGCGAACTCGCTGGCCTACGCTGTAGGCGTAGGTCCCATTGAGAAGGAACGTAAAAGAACCGCTGGCGAACTCGGCGGGAGAGGCGGAGGTTCCGCCGTAACCGAGGCCGACAGCTCCAGTTGCGCCCGTACTACCAGTGACGCCTTGCGCGCCAGTTGCACCGACAGCTCCAGTCACGCCGTTAGCGCCCGTGGCTCCCGTCGCTCCGGCGGAACCCGTGACACCTCTCGAAGCACCAGCGAAGAGGGAGACCCCGTAGGTACCGAGGGAGCCAGTGTTGGTAGAGAGCACTACACCGAGAACCTGACGTCCGTCGGTGGGATAGGTTGCTCCCACGTCGACGCAGCGGCCAAGATATGTGTTGCTGAGCTCAATATAGTCCCCGGCGGTTGAGGGACCGTCGAAGTTACAATTCGCAGAGCCGATCTGCTGGACCTGAACAGTGCCGCCGCTAGTGTTGGTGGTTGCAATACCCACGATCGGGAGTGCGGTACCAGCAATGGCGTTGCCAACCTGCGTGCCGTTGAGGGCCTGCAGATAACCCACATTGCTGTTAGAGGAGGAGTAGGTAACCGTAGTTGGACCCGTTGCGCCCGTGGCGCCGGTTGTACCAGCTGCGCCGGTTGCGCCGGTTGTACCAGCTGCGCCGGTTGCGCCCGTCAGACCCTGGATGCCTTGAGCGCCTGTTGCACCCGTGGCACCGTTGAGCCCCTGGATGCCCTGGATACCTTGAATCCCCTGTACGCCGGTCGCGCCGGTCGCGCCCTGCGAGGCAAGCGTGATGTCCAGCCGCGCCACATGCGCCGTCTCGTCATTTTCCTTCGAGTCGAACAAAACATTTGCCGCCGCCGAGGTCAGTGCCAGGCCATAGTTGCTGGCAGGCGTCGTCACCCAGCCCTGCACCAGCGAGGTCACATCGATGGAGATAAAAGTTCCCGGAGTGCTGGGTGTAAATGTCGCAAAGCTGCTGCCGACTGTCGGGGCGGTCGTGTAGGTGACCGCGGATTCCGTCCAGGACGAGGTCACCGGAGTTACCGTCACAGATCCTGCCGTATTTACGCGGTTCACATACAGGCGAAGCGTCGCCTTGGAGACCTGCGCCGACGTGGTGCCGGCAGGCAGCACGGAGAGATCGAACTGCAGCAGCGATGTGGTGCCGTTGCCTACATAGAGGTTCGAAAGCGTGCCGTAGTTGGTTGTGGGGTGCGCCGAGTTCACGCTGGCATCGCCCGTCAGCACAGCATCGGTTGCGTGCGCTGCCTGTGTTGCCGCTAGACCAAGGAGAACTGCGAATGCAAGCTTCAGCAAGGGTGGCTTCATACGTTTTCTCTCCAGATGCCGCGAACGCGCAGAGCGCGATCGTGGTCGAACCCTTCAAAACGGAAACTGATTGTGGAAACAACAACACAAAAAACAGAAACTAAATAGCTTGGTTATGGGGGATGCCTGCTAAGTTACACTAAGCAGCTTTAAATCAACAACGTAAATCAAATATTTATTTGGATTGTAAGATTACCAGCTAATTTTTTTGAAATCAACCACTTATACCTGCTTAAACTACATTCGCCATAGGATGTTTTCCACAGGGGAGAGGATTCAATCTTCGTCCGGCACGGGAAAGACCATCGTCCGCTGGATGGAGAAGCTGGCCAGAGAGAGCAGCGTATCCACCACCAGTTTGGCGACGAATACGTTCCAGCCCAGATAGCCGGTCAAGCCGCGAATTGAGCCGTACGATACCGCGGCCACGGCCAGCACCAGCAGGTAGTAGCGCAGCAGAGCGCGCGGCAGCGGCACGCCGGAATGAAAGACGAACCGCTTGTTCAGGGCAAAGTTCGCCAGCGAGCTGAACCGGCCTACGATGATGCTGGCCAGCACATTGTGGGTGAACACGAAGGTGATGCTGAAGCCGGCGAAGTCGATTCCCGACGCCACCAGCGATGAAGCGAAAAACCGCAGCAGCACAAAGTAGATGCGCATCGAATCGCGGATGGGGTCGAAGTGCGAGGACCTGTTGCCATCGATATAGACCGTCTCGATCGGCACCTCCAGCGGCCGCCTGCCGCCGCGGCAGAGGTGGGCCAGCACCGTCATCTCGTACTCGTAGCGCTCGCCATCCAGCAGCAGCAGCTCCGCCAGCAGTTCGCGGGGAAATGCGCGCAGGCCGGTCTGCGTATCATTCAGCCTTGCGCCGGTCGCCAGCCGGAATATCTGTCGCGTCAGCAGGTTGCCGAACCTGCTGCGCAGCGGAACGTCCTGCGCAAACTGACGCGATCCCAGCACCGCGCGGCCATGCGCCGCGGGCAACGCCTGCGCCACGCGCACAATGTCGGCGGGCGTGTGCTGCCCGTCGGCATCGGCCGTGACCAGTGCGGTAAACTCCGGCAGTTCATTCAGAAAATAATTGATGCCGGTCTTCAGCGCGCGTCCTTTACCCAAATTGACCGCGTGGCGCAGGCAATGCACGCCGACGGTCCGCACAGCCGCATCGAAGATTTCCGCGCACGAAGAAGACGAGCCGTCATCCAGCACAATCACCGCGCCAAAGCCTGCCGCAACCAGCTCCTTCACCAGCGTCAACAGGCGCATCTCCGGCGCCCGTGCCGGAATCAGCACCGCAATGCGGCTCAGGCTGTCTGCTGGACTCACTCCATCGTTCTCCACACGCGCTGTCGCCGATTCGCAATCCCGGTCTGCGGTGAATTTCGCTAGAGGTAACCTTATCGCATCGCGGGCTTGGGCTGCCTGCCGCATTGATCCCGTCATTCCTCTTGACTACACTGAGGCAACAATCCATGAGGAGCTTCGCCGTCTTGAGAAACAAGCGCATTCTGCTGCTGGTTCTGCTGCTCGCCGTATGCGGCGCGTACGCCAACTCGTTCCAGAACAGCTTTCACTACGACGACTTCCACACCATAACGGACAATCCCGCCGTGCGCAGCCTGCGCAATGTGCCGCGCTTCTTCACCGACACCACCACATTCTCCGTCCTGCCAGCCAATCGCACTTATCGCCCCATGGTCTCCACCACGCTGGCATTGGACTACGCTCTGGGCAACGGCTATAAGCCCTTCTGGTTCCACTGCAGCACCTTCCTCTTCTTTCTTGCGCTGATTTCCGTGCTCTGCGCGCTCTACGAATTGCTCTTCGATTCGATTCGGCCTTCGCCCGCCAACGCATGGCTGGCGCTCTTTGGCGCTGCCTGGTTCGGGCTGCATCCCGCGATTGCGGAGACGGTCAACTATATTATTCAGCGCGGCGATCTCTACTGCACTCTGGGCTGCGTGGCCGCGCTCTATCTGTATGCGCGCTTCCCAGCGCGACGCAGCACCGGCGTGTATCTGCTTCCGCTGGTCTTTGCCCTGCTCTCCAAGCCGCCGGCCGCTGTCTTCCCCATTCTGCTCATCGCATACGTCTACTTCTTTGAGTTCGAGTCGAAGACCACTTGGCCGCGTCTGCGCGCTGCCTTCATCGCCGCCGTGCCCTCCCTTGCATTGACTGCCGTACTCCTGGCGCTGCAATCCGCCATGACGCCGAAGAGCTTCGCACCAACGATTCTCTCCGCAGCAGACTATCGCCTGACCCAGCCATACGTCTGGCTGCGCTACTTCGCCTCCCTCTTTCTGCCGCTTCATCTCAACATCGATACAGATCTCGCTCTGCTCTCCACGCTCAACCTGAAGGCGGTTGCCGGCTTGCTCTTTCTCGCTGCGCTCGGTGTCGCCATCTGGATCGCAACGCGCCGCCGCGTGCTCTATCCCATCTCCTTCGGCCTCATCTGGTTTATCGTCACACAGCTCCCAACCTCGCTCTACCCGCTCTCCGAGCCGGAGAACGACCACCGCATGTTCTTCTCCTTCGTGGGACTGGTTCTGGCCGTCGTGTGGGCGGGAGCACAGCTCTACGAACGATTTGTACCGGAGGCTCGCCGCGCCCGGCTTCGGCCAGCACTCATTGTTGCCGCTCTTCTCATCCTCTCCGGCTACGCCTATGGTGTTCGTCAGCGCAATGCGGTCTGGCACAACGAGGAGTCGCTATGGCACGACGATGTGGTCAAGTCTCCTCACAACGGCCGCGGCCTGATGATCTACGGCCTGACGCAGATGAATAGGGGCATCTATCCCGTGGCGCTCTACTACTTCGAGCGTGCCCTGCTGTACACCCCCAACTATGCGACGCTGGAGATCAATCTTGGCGTGGTGAACGGCGCCATGGCTGACCAGGGCGACGCATCGCGCAGCGCCGATGCCGAAGGCCATTTTCTGCGCGCCATCTCCCTCGCGCCCGGGGACGATCTGGCGCATGCCTTTTACGCGCGCTGGCTCACGGCGCATCATCGCGACGCGGAAGCCATTGCCCAGTGCCAGACTGCCATTGCGCTGAATCCGCAACGCCCCATGCAGCGCGACTTGCTGATCGACGCATACAACCGCGCCGGCAACAGCGAAGCAGCGCGTCTGGCCGCTGTCTCCGCGCTTGCCGCTGTGCCCAACGATCCAGCGGCTTTGCAGCAGTTGGCCCATCCCGCCGCGCAGGACGCCGAGGACTGGATCAATCTCTCGCTCGCGCAGTACCAGCAGAAGCAGTATCAGGCGTCCATCGACTCTGCGCGACACGCGCTTGCCATCAATCCCAATCTGGCCACGGCATACAACAACATTGGAGCCGACTACGCCGGGCTGCTGCAGTGGAATGACGCAGTCCACAACGAGCGTGAAGCAGTGCGCCTGGATCCCACACTGCAAATTGCTCAGAACAACCTGAAACTCTACATCATCCAGCAAGCCGCAGGTGTGCCTGCTGTTCAATCTGCGGCGGACTATCTGAACGAATCGCTCACCCTCAATCAGGCAGGCCGGTATGACGAGAGCATCGCCGCGGCACGTCATGCCTTGAAGATTGACCCCGCAATGGCGGAGGCTTGGAACAACATTGCAGCCAATTACGAAGCGATGCACCGCTGGGATGACGCCATCGACGCGGCGCAGAAGGCCATCGTATTGAAGCCCGGCTTCCAGCTCGCAAAGAACAACCTTGCCTGGTCCATCTCGCAGAAGAAACTTGGAGCTCACTAGCCGACGCCATCAACGCCTGCCGCACACTGCGCCTCCGCACCGTCTCCTCATCTGGATAGCTCTGCACACAGGCCAGTCATCTACTACCTGTTTATGATCATCTTCCTCGGCGCCGCACTGCACACACTACTTCAACCCGGATATTCATCGCACACCCGATGAGCGCATCTACTCCCGTCAGGGCATAGTATTTGTATGCTATTGATATAAAAATATTTATATGGTGCCCGGAGGGGGAGTTGAACCCCCACAACCCTTTCGGGTCTGCGGATTTTAAGTCCGCTGCGTCTGCCAGTTTCGCCATCCGGGCTGGTCGCGGCTGCCTTCCACATCGTATCCTATGCGCTTGTTGCTGTGTGTACCCCCCCGTGCTACTAGCGTAAAGTATTCATAAAATACAGGTTAAGCACGCGCTTAGCGCGTGAGACGTATTAAAAGCGAAGACCCGGCGGGCTGGCCGGGGCTTTGTGTGATTTTGCAACCTAATTTAATTATACGGGATGGAGAGAAACTACTATGCCAAGTTATTTATAGTTTTAAGCTGTTTGGTTGGTGTTGGTTAGGTGGAAATCTGGGCTTCGAGGGTCTTGACAGGTTTTTGGAGGTTCGAGGTTCGAGCGGTCCATGGGGCTGCGCCCCAAGCTGGTATAGGTCGCGCCGTTGGCGCTGGCGGAGAGGGCGGACGCGGCGGTCAGACGCAGGCAAAGCCCACGCCTCTTTGCTATTTGATGTGCGTCTTGCGGCACGGCTGAAGCCGTGCCCTTCCGATTCGTGACCGCTTGGGCTATGGGGCGGTTGGGGAAAAAGCATATTCCTCCGCTGCTCCACCCCAGCGAGCAAAGACCGCTCGCCGGGGACCCCGGTTCGCGATGAGGACGCGATGAATGGGCACCCGAATCATAGAACAGGGCTACAAGCGGCAGATGAGGAGTTCGCGCTGGAAGATCATCTCTGCGGGGAGGTGGTCGTGGAGGGCGATGAAGAGCTGTTCGTGGTCGACGACCTCGCGCTTCCAGGCTTCGGGATCGACCAGCAGGAGCTGGTCGAAGGCGGCGCGAAGTTCGGACTCGGACTTGTCCAGACCTTCCCAGCGGATGTCTTCGAAATATGGAGTCCAGCCGATGGCGGTCTCCTTGCCCGGGACGCGGCCGTGGACGCGATCGACGACCCACTTGAGGACGCGCATGTTCTCACCGTAGCCGGGCCAGAGGAAGTGGCCTTCGGCGTCCTTGCGGAACCAGTTGACGCTGAAGATGCGCGGCGTTTCGGAGAAGGAGCGCTTCATCTGGATCCAGTGGCGGAAGTAATCTCCCATGTGGTATCCGCAGAAGGGAAGCATGGCCATGGGATCGCGGCGGACATTGCCTACGGGCGCGCCGGCGGCGGCGGTGGTCTCTGAGCCCATGGTGGCACCGGTGTAGACGCCGGCGGACCAGTTGAAGGCCTGGTAGACGAGCGGGATGGTGGATGGGCGGCGGCCTCCGAAGAGGAAGGCGGCGATGGGAACTCCCTGTGGGTTCTCCCAGTCGGGGTCGATGGAAGGACACTGGCTGGCTGGGGTGGTGAAGCGGCCGTTGGGATGTGCGGCTGGGGTCTTGCTGGCGGGGGTCCAGGGATTGCCGCGCCAGTCGATGAGATGGGCGGGGACGGCGTCTGTCATGCCCTCCCACCAGATGCCTCCGTCTGCCTTTCCATCCGCTCCGACGGTGAGTGCGACGTTGGTGAAGATGGAGTTGCGGTTGAGCGTCGCCATGGCGTTGGGGTTGGTCTTGAGGGATGTGCCAGGGGCTACGCCGAAGAAGCCTGCCTCGGGATTGATGGCGCGGAGTTGGCCGCTGGCGTCGGGCTTGATCCATGCGATGTCGTCGCCGACGGTCCAGACCTTCCAGCCGTCGAATCCGGCGGGAGGAATGAGCATGGCGAGGTTGGTCTTGCCGCAGGCGGAGGGGAAGGCGGCGGCGAGATAGGTCTTCTCGGTGCGGCCGGTGGCGTCGGGCGGTGTCTCGATGCCGACGATGAGCATGTGTTCTGCCATCCAGCCCTGGTCGCGGGCGATGTTGGATGCGATGCGCAGGGCGAAGCACTTCTTGCCTAAGAGGGCGTTGCCGCCGTAGCCGGAGCCGAAGGACCAGATCTCGCGCGTCTCGGGGTAGTGGACGATGTACTTAGTGTCGTTACAGGGCCAGGGAACGTCCTTCTGTCCTGGCTCGAGCGGCGCGCCGACGGTGTGCATGCAGGGGGTGACGCGATGGATCTCCTTGTCGATCTCGGCGAGGACAGGCAGTCCGATGCGCGACATGATGCGCATGTTGACGACGACGTAGGCGGAGTCGGTGAGCTCAACGCCGATCTGCGAGATGGGCGAGCCGACCGGGCCCATGGAGAAGGGAAGGACGTACATGGTTCGGCCCCGCATGGAGCCGGTGAAGAGCTGCTTCATCGTCTTGCGCATGACAAAGGGGTCTTCCCAGTTGTTGGTGGGGCCGGCGTTGTCCTTGGAGAGGGAGCAGATGAAGGTGCGCTCCTCCACGCGGGCGACGTCGGTGGGCGTGGAGCGGGCGTAGAAGCAGCCGGGCCACTTCTTTTCGTCGAGGGGGAAGAAGGTGCCGGCCTCGACCAGCTTGTCGCAGAGCATCTCGTACTCGGTCTGCGAGCCGGTGACCCAGTGGACGTTGGCGGGCTGGGTGAGCTCGGCCATCTTTTCGACCCAGCGGATGAGATGTTTGTTGGTAGTCGGGGGTGCTGCGGCAGGCTTTGTCGTCATGGGAATGGAATTTTTCCTTGGGGTTTCAGTTCAAGTCTTCGCTTTTGAGTCGGGACTGTCAACTTGATTCAACAAATATGGGCAAATACAAAGGCAAAATCAAGGGAAAAGGTAAAGGCTTAGCAGCGATCGGGACAGATAAAGAGCACTGATCGAAGAAAAGGGCGGATGATTGCGGGCGAGAGGAGGACGTTGCTGGGGCGGCGGAGTCTAATGGTGCATTGGAACAAATCGCAGGCTTCGCGCGTAAGATTTTGCGAGAGGTGAAAGGGATGATTGGGAAGATTCTGGCGGTCTGGTTGGTGAGTGCGGGGATGGCGGTGGGGCAGACGGCGACGACTCCGGTGGCGGCGGCTTCGACGGGGGCTGCATCAACCGCGGCTGCTCCGGCGGCGGCGACAACGATTGCGCCAGCGGCGCCGACTAATGCGTACAGCTTCGATGTGGTCTCGATTCGGCAGAATGTATCGCCGATGCAGAGGGATATGGGGATGCCGCAGTTTGGACCGACGGCGGATGGCTATCGCATGACCAATATGTCGATCGGCATGGTGATTATGACGGCGTATGTGCCGCAGACGCCAGGCTCTGCGTTCTACTCGGAGGCTCAGGTGAAGGGCGCTCCGGACTGGTTCGACAGGGAGCGGTACGACATCGAGGCGCGTATCTCCGACGAGGATCGCGCGGAGTGGCAGAAACCAGAGTCGCAGAAGGTGATGCTGCAGGCGATGCTACAGGCGATGCTCGCCGAGCGGTGCAAGCTGACGGTGCATCGCGAGGTGAAGGAGGTTGCGGTGTACTCGCTGGTGGTGGCTAAGGACGGGCCGAAGTTCAAGGAGACCGATACGACGGTGGATCACCCGGACGGAATGAAGCTGCCATGGGGCGGAGTTCTAGTGCCCACTCAAACCAAAGATGGGATGAGCATGAGTATGTATGGGACGTCGATGGCCTCGCTGGCGTCTCTGCTGTCTACGATGGGCGGCGGCATGGGCGGAGGCGGACGCACGATTGTCGATAAGACCGGGCTGACTGGACGATACGACGTGGTGTTCAAGTTCCAGGGAGGCGGAGGAGGTGAGATGCAGAACCAGACGGCGGGAGCAGCTTCGGACCCGGGAGGGGGCGTTTATTCGATGCTGGGCGATCTTGGGCTGAAGCTGGTGTCGAGCAAGGCTGCGGTGGAGACGCTGGTGATCGACCACATGGAACGGCCTTCGGCGAATTAGCGGGGCTGCGCTTTTTGTGAATTGAAAGACGGTCGAGTTCTTTTGGGGAAAGCGTTCGAGGACTGTTGCTGTACGGGCATCGTCGGGGTCCTTCGCGCTCGAAAGACGCGCTCAGCATGACAGCAGAAACAAGCAACGGCGAAGAACAAGAACAAGCAACGGCGAAATGCGGGGATTCTTCGCTGCGCTCAGAATGACAAACGAGAATTACGTTCAGTCAGAATGACGGCGTAAAACTCAGGCGCCGATGAAACGGGCGTAGAGGGAGCGGGCGAGGGCTATGTCTGTGGTGCCCTGGACGATGGCGCGGCCGTCGGCGAAGACGGTGAGGGTGTGAGAGCCGCGGCGGAAACGGAGGAGGAGGTCGTTGCAGCGGAGGTCTGCAATGTCGGCATGGCCGGCGAGGCGGTCGCGCAGGGCGTTGAAGTCGACGGGACGGTGGTGTTCGTGGATCTGGACGGAGTCTCGTCCGCAGAGGGTGATGTGGGCGCGGTCCTGGCCGGCGATGTGAGTGAAGATGCGCTGGCCGCAGACCTGGCAGTCGGGGCGGGGGGTGTTGGTGGAGATTTCGGAGTGGTCCAAATAGCAATTGCCTTCGGGCTCCCCGTTGCCGATGGGGTTCCAGAGGTCGAAGGAGAGGAGGGTGCGGCGCATGAGATGAGGCTGGCCGGTGAGGAACTTGAGGGCTTCGGTGACCTGGATGGAGGCGGCGAGGTTGACGGCGGTGGAGAGGATTCCCGCGGTGTCGCATGTTTCGACGTTGCCGGTGGGGGGCTTGGGGAAGATGCAGGCGAGACAGGCGGATTGGGAAAAAGACAAATGCGGGGGTCCCTCCACTGCGGCGGCAAGTGCGCCTCCTCCGGTCGGGATGACGGGCTCCTGGGCGGGGAGGATGTTCATGGTGGCGGCGTAGGCACCGATGGCAGCGGCGTAGATCCAGGGAAGGCCGCGCTGGACGGCGAAGTCGTTGATGAGGTAGCGGGTCTCGAAGTTGTCGGTGGCGTCGAGGATGAGCTGAACGGATGAGGGAATAAGGCCGGCGATGTTGGTTGGGGTGAGGTCACTGATGCGTGCATGGACGGTGACGCGGGAGTTGAAGAGGGCGATGTGGCGGCGGGCGGCTTCGGCCTTGGGGAGGGAGTCGCGGGCGTCGGATTCGTCGAAGAGGACCTGGCGCTGGAGGTTGGAGGGCTCGACGAAGTCGCGGTCGATGAGGGTGAGGGTGCCGACTCCAGCGCGTGCGAGGAGCGATGCGGAGGCCGCGCCCATGGCTCCGCAGCCTACGATGGCGACGTGGGAGGCGGCAAGACGCTGCTGGCCGACAGCGCCGATGCCGGGAAAGAGAATCTGACGGGAGTAGCGGTCTTTATCCGCGATTACTCCGGCGGTATCGGCGATTGTGTCAGCGGCGGTGGATACGGGGGTCGAGTTGTCTTGGGGCGAGAGTTGTGGGGACACGGTTGCGCACTCGTTTAAATGCATCGTTCTTCGTAGTATAGGGAATTGCGGGGGACTCTTCATTGGGGGCCTGCTTCTGTGCGGTTTGCATCCAAATAAGTGGAAGCGATCCGAGGCGGCCTGAGCGAAGACAGGGGGGAAGTTTTATTGCGTGTTCGAGTTGATGCTGGAAGCAGAAGAACGGAGGTGAATGGAAGCGGATGGTGTGCGCGCTTGCTCAGTGGCGTTCTTGTTCTCGCGTGGGCTGGATTCAGTTCAGGGCAGAGCGCGACTGCAACGGCAAATTCAACGGCAACGGCAGACTCAACGACAACTGCAACGGCAAACCCAACAGCAACAGCAACTGCAACGGCAACGGCAGAGGCGTGGGGGACGGTGAGCCTTGCGGCTTGGAAGGGGCTGCGGGTTGGGGCGGTTGAGTTTGAGGGGGTGAAGTTTGGCGCTGGTGACCCGCTGCCTGGGCTGCTGGCGCAGAAGGCGGGCGTGGCGCTGGAACCGGCGTTGGTAACGGCGAGCGTGCGGCGGCTGTTTGCGAGTGGGAGGTACCGCGACATCCGTGTGGAGGGTGTGCGCGAGGGCGCGGGGGTGCGGCTGATCTATGTGGGCGTGCCGCGGTATTTTGTGGGTCGGGTGACGATTGTGGGAGTGAAAGACGAACGGCTGGCATCGCTGCTGGAGTACGCGACGAAGTTGCAGCCGGGGACGAATTATACCGAGGCGGCGATCCCGGCGGCGACCGAGGGAGTGCGGCAGGCGCTGGCCAGCAATGGGTACTACGAGCCGGCGATTGCGGTGAAGACGACGGTGGACGAGGCGGGCGATGAGGTGAACGCGGTGTACACCGTGCAGGTTGGACCGCAGGCGCGGGTGGGGCAGATTGTGGTGGAGGGCAACGATCCGGGGTTGACGGCGGAGGAGGTGCGCAGCAAGGGACGGTTGAAGCTGGGCAGCAAGGTGACCCGCGAGACGACCAGCAACGCGTTGACACGGTTGCGCGCGCAGTACGAGAAGCGGGACCGGATGGAGGCGACGGCTTCGTTGCGGAGCGAGACATACGACAAGGGGCGCAGGCAGGTGGACTACACGTTCCGGGCGAACCAGGGGCCACTGGTGAAGGTGTTGGTGGAGGGCGCGAAGTTCTCCGGGGGACGGATGAAGCTGCTGTTGCCGATCTACCAGGAGGGGACGATCGACAACGACCTGCTGAACGAGGGGACGCACAACATCAAGGATTATCTGTTTCAGGAGGGGTACTTCGATGCGACGGTTTCGGTGAAGGTGGTGGGTGCGGACTCTGCGACGAAGGTGCGCGCAGCGACGAGCCCGGGCACAGGCACAAACGCGGAGACGGCGCAGGAGAGCGTGGTGTACTCGGTGGTGAAGGGGGTGAAGCACAAGGTCCGGTCGGTGACGATTGCGGGCAATCACTACTTTGGCACGGACCTGCTGAAGGAACGGATGCGGGTGCAGAAGGCGGACGCATATCTGCGCACGGGACGCTACTCTCCGGCGCTGATGAAGACGGATGAGGAGTCGATTCTGGCGCTGTACCGGGCGAATGGATTCGACAAGGCGACGATCACGACCTCGATCACGGACAACGACACGGCGAAGCCTGGGAAGAAGTTGAAGGAGGGCGAGATTGATGTGGCGTTGACGATTTCGGAGGGGACGCAGCAGAAGTTCGGGAAGGTGACGCTGGCGGGAGTGGACGCGGGCCGGGAGAAGGCTGTGAGAGCGCTGCTGAACGCGCAAGAGGGGCAGCCCTACTCGCTGATTACGCTGTCTGGCGACCGGGACGCGATGTTCGGCTACTACCTGAGCCACGGATTCGAACAGGCCAAGGTGGAGGTGAAGCAGCAGGCGGAGAGCACGGACGCGCAGAAGACGGATGTGGTGCTGAATGTCACCGAAGGCGAGCAGGTGTTTGTGGACCGCGTGCTGCGGTCGGGGATTGTGCATACGCGGCCGTTGGTGGTGGCGCGGGAGACGACGTTCCATGCGGGCGATCCGCTGGACGAGAGCGCGTTGCTGGATACGCAGCGCAGGCTGTATGGACTGGCGCTGTTCAACGAGGTAACGACGGCGGTACAGAATCCTGATGGAGACGTGCCGATCAAGAATGTGCTGCTGCAACTGAGCGAGGCGCGGCGGTGGAACGTGACGTACGGGTTTGGGTTGGAGGCGGAGACGGGAACGCCGCAGGAGGGCGTGATCAGTCCGGCGTCTGCGATTCTGCTACAGCTCCCGCCGAATGCGACCTACTCGCAGGAGGGCAAGACGGGAGTGAGCCCGCGCGTCTCGCTGGATGTGAGCCGGATCAATCTGCGCGGGACGGACAACTCGCTGACTCTGCATTCGTCGTACGGGTTGCTGGAGGAGGTGGCCATTCTGACGTTTCTGAAACCTCACTTCCATGCCAGTCCGCAGTTTTCGGAGAGCGCGTCGGGCGGCTACTCGAATGTGCAGGACATCACGACGTTCCAGGCGTCAACATTGCAGGCAGACTACCGGATTACGCAGAAGGTGAAGCGGACGGACACGGTCATCTACGACTTCCAGTTTCGCCGGGTAGCGGTGAACCCGGCGACGTTGCAGGTTTCGGCGAACCTGATTCCGCTGTTGTCTCAGCCGGTGCGCGTTGGCGGGCCCGGGATTACATGGTTTCACGATAAGCGGGACCCTGGGCCTCTGGATGCGACGAAGGGGTCGTATTCGTCGGTACAGGAGTTTTTTGCGACATCGAAGTTTGGCTCGGAGGCGAACTTCAGCCGGACGGACGTGACGAATTCGACATACTACGCGTTTGGCAGACATAAGTATGTGCTGGCACGAAACACACGGCTGGGATTCGAGACGACGTTTGGGGCGAATCCAAACGTAGGCAGTACGAGCTGCGCGGGCGCGCTGCTGGAGACCAATGCGAGCTGCAACGCGGTACCTTTGCCGGAACGGTTATATGCGGGCGGGGCGACCTCGGACCGCGGGTTTCCCATCAATGGAGCCGGGCCGCGCGACTTGCAGACGGGCTATCCGGTGGGCGGCAACGGGGTGATTGTGAACAGCACGGAGCTGCGGCTGCCTGCGGCCACTCTGCCGTATCTGGGAGACAGTCTGAGCTTCGTGCTCTTCCACGACATGGGGAATGTGTTTGCGCATGTCTCGGACATGTTTCCCGGCATCGCGCACTTTCACCAGCCGAACCAGGAGACTTGCGCCAATGTGGGACCTCCGCAGGTGACGACGGCGTATCCGTTTGGGACGTGCAACTTCAATTATTTTTCCCATGCGGTGGGAGTTGGTGCGCGGTACAAGACGCCGGTGGGGCCGATCCGGCTGGACTTCAGCTATAACCTCAATCCGCCGGTTTATCCGGTGATCTACGACTTCAACGGGAGTTCGCCGTATGAAGGACAGGCGAGCCACTTTAATTTTTTCTTCAGCATTGGACAGGCATTCTGACGTGATGAGCGCAAACGGACACAGAGCTATGGATAGATCGAGAGGGGTAAGCATCTCGGCGATGGCGTGTGTGCTGGCGATTGCGATGCTGTGTGGAGCGGCTTGCGTGGGGCAATCGACAGAGAAGCAGGGAACAGGCAACAGAGAACAGGGAACAGAAACTGCGGTCGCGGGGGAGCGGGTTGTGCTGGACCGCGTGGTTGCGGTGGTGAATGGAGATTTGATTCTGGAAAGCGATCTGGACGAGGAGGCGCGGATGTCGGCGTTTCAGCCGTTCGCCGACCGGACGGCGGTGACGCGGGAGCAACTGGTCGAGCGGCTAATCGATCGCGATCTGATCCTGCAGCAGATACGGTTGCAGCCGCAGGCGCAGATTATGGACGCGCAGGTGGATGCGGAGCTGAGGGTGCTACGAAAGAACATTCCCGAGTGCGCGGCGTATGGCTGCGAGACAGACGCGGGGTGGGAAAAATTTGTTGCGGCGCAGGGCTTTACGGCGGAAGAGCTGCGGGAACGCTGGAGGCAGCGCATGGAGGTGCTGCGGTTTGTGGAAGCGCGCTTCCGCATGGGAATCCGCATCTCGCAGACTGAGATGGATGCGTATTACAAGGGGACTCTGGTTCCGGCGTACGAAAAGGAGAGGGTGACGCCGCCAGCGGAGGCTGCGATCGCGGACCGGATTCAGGAGATATTGTTGCAGCAGCAGGTGGACAGGCTACTGGATGACTGGCTGACATCGCTGCGCGCTGAGGGCAGCGTGAAGATTGTGAAGCCGGGAGAGGACCTGCCATGAGCGCCGACGAGAAGCAGCCCAATGGCGAGAAGCCAAACCCGGACGGAGAGCAGGCGAGCGGCGAGAAATTGTTGCCGGTGAAGCGGCGGCGGAGCGTTGCGTGGCATGTGACGCGGGCAGGCTCGTGGGGCTTCGGAGGCGCTCTGGCGTTGGCGATTCTGCTGGTGGGCGGGATTACCTGGTACACGGCGACGGCGTACTTTCAGCGGCTTGTTGGGCGGGAGATTGTGTCGGTGCTGGAGGACGCGACCGGCGGACGGGTGGAGGTGCGCGGCGTCCAGTTCAGCCTGTGGCGGCTGAAGATCGATGTGGATGGGCTGGTGATCCATGGGACGGAGGGGCCGGGCGAGGCCCCGTATGTTTCGGCCGAGAAGATCGAGGTGCGGGTGGGGATTTCGAGCTTCTTCTCGCATGCGACGGGTGCGGGGTTGCGGTCTCATGTGGGGCTGAAGCTGCTGCGGGTGGAGAGGCCGCAACTGCACCTGATGGTGGACAAGGATGGCAAGACGAACGCGCCAACGCCGAAACATCCCAAGGTGAGCAAGGAACCAATGGCGGACACGCTGCTGGACCTGCGCGCGAGGGAGGTTGAGCTGGTGGATGGCGTGGCGCTGGTGAACGATCGCGCGATTCCGTTCGATGTGGCGGCGAGGAACCTGGACGCGGAGGTGCGCTATCTGCGGGCGACGGACCGCTATGGAATTGCGCTGGGGGTGAACGATCTGCGGACGCGGGCGGAGGCCCAGGCGGAGGCACAGTCGAGACTGCACTTTGCTGTAGAGCTGGGACGCGATGCAGTGTTGCTGAAGGGGCTGGAGTTCGATTCGGGGGCGATGTCGGTGCTGCACGCGACGGGGACGCTGACGCACTTTGCCGAGCCGCAGTGGCAGGGCGCAGTGAACGGGACGCTGGAGTTGAAGCAGGTGACGGTGCTGACGGACGTGGAGGGATTCACGGGCGGTTCGGTCGATCTTGCGATGAGCGGGCACAGCTGCGCGGTGATGGTGGCTGGTTCGCAGGCAAAGCCGCGGTTCTGGCTGAGGCGACGGCCCGGGGCGAATTCGAAGACGGGAGCAGCACAGGCGGCGGTCGATCCGGAGTGCAGGGTGGGCTACCTGATTATGGGCAATACGAAGCTGCATAAGGCGGGATTCGTGAACGAGTACGTGATTCTGCACGATGTGGACGGCGCAGCGCGTGTCCACATTACGCCGAGCGAGTTGCTGCTGACGGAGATGAGCGGGTTTCTGCCGGGAGGCGGGAGCGCAGCAGGCGAGTTGCGATTTGCCGACTGGCTGGGCAATGTGTCGCACGTGACCCTGACCTCGACTGTGACGCGGATTCCGCTGCGCACGATTATGGAGGTGACGGAGACCGGGGGCTACGGCGATCTGGGCTTCGATACGGCAGTGACCGGGCCGGTGAAGGTGGAGTGGGTTGGACAGCCAGTGAATGTTGGGGAGACGGTGACGGTCGATGGACAACTTGTCTTTCAGCCGACCGGGGTGGCGCGCAAGGGAGCGCTGAACAATGTTCCCGTGAGTGGGGTTGCGGATGCGCGCTACGAGGGCAAACATGAGACGGTCAACATCCGGCACACGACGTTGCAGACGCCGGGGTCGACGACCGAGGCGACGGGCGTACTGGGAGTGGAGGATGGCGATCCGCTGACGAACCTGAAGGTGGATACGACGATCCGCGATCTGGGAGAGTTCGACCAGTTGCTGCGGACGCTGGGATTTGAGGAGAACGGCAGGAAGGGGACGGCGGCGATTCCGCTGGCGCTGCATGGGGGGGTGACGTTCCACGGGACGGCGATGGGCCGGGCGGACGATCTGGACGTGAAGGGGCACGTGCAGGGCTCGGGGATCGAGGTGAAGCTGGGGGCTGACTCGGGTACGGGGCTGGGGATGGGCCAGGACACGGTTGTGGATTCGGTGGTGGGGGACGCAGAGTACTCGTACGACGAGGGGCTGGCGATTGCCAATTCGACGATCCGGCGCGGGGGCGCGGTGCTGAATGTGGCGGGGAGCTTGCGGCCGCGCAAGACGGTCACGCGCAAGGGGCTTGCGGATGCTGTGTGGGACGAGGGGACGAGCGTCGACGCGACGGTGCGGCTGGCCAATGCGGAGGTCGCGGACGTGCTGCAGATGGCTGGCGAACAGCAGAAGATTGCGGTGACAGGGAAGGTTGCGGCGAACGCGACGCTGCGGGGAACGGTGGGCGATATGGATGGGGCGGGGAAGATTTCTCTCGTCAAGGGGGTGGCGTATGGGGAGCCGTACGACTCCGCGGCAGCGGATCTTGCGGTGCGTGGGCAGGAGATTGACGCAAGAAATGCTGTGCTGATGATGCATGGAGCGCGGATCGCGGGCGAGGGCGGATACGACATGCGGTCGGGGCGGCTGCATGGACACATTGAGGGCGACGGGCTAGTGCTTTCAAAGTTCCGGACATTTGCCAAGGCGAGTCCGAATGCGGATGGGACGCTGACCCTGGTGGCGGACGCCGATGGCACGCTGGAGCAGCCGGGGTTGAAGGCGACGGCGAAGCTGACCGGGGTCGTGCTGAGCGGAAAACCGCTGGGCGAGATTGCGGCCGAGGCGCATAGCGAGGGAAGCGAGCTGTTCTATGCGGTGAAGGCGACGCTGGTGGGGGCGAAGATCGATGCGGGGGGGGAGACACGGCTGACGGGAGATTACGAGACTCAGGACCGAATGGCGTTTTCGGGGTTCGACGTTGGAACCGCGCTGGGGCTGTTTGCGCCGGGCAGTGTGAAGGCGCAGTCGTCGATTGGCGGCGTAGTCACGGTGAGCGGGCCGCTGAAGACGCCAATGAAACTGAGCGGCGCGGCGGAGTTGAGCGACTTCGATGTGAAGCTGCAAGGGGTGGAGCTGAAGGCCGCGGAGCCGTTGCGCGTGAGTCTGAAGAATGGAATGGCGACTCTGGAGCAGGTGCACATCGTCGGCCAAGATACAAACATGCAGGCGAGCGGGACAGTGCAGGCGTTCGGCGCGACCGATGCGGCGGGCGGACGGCTGGATGTGAAGGCCAGCGGAAGCGTGAGCCTTGCGATTGCGCATACGTTCGACCCGGACATTCTGTCTAGCGGAAAAGTGGAGTTCACCGTGGCGGCTGGCGGGCGGACGGGGAAGCCATCGCTGACGGGGCGAGTGAAGTTCGACCAGGTGAACGTTGCAATGGATGGGATTCCCAATGGGCTGAGTTCGCTGAACGGAACGCTGGTGTTCAACGAGGACCGGCTGGAGGTGGAGAACCTGACGGCGATGACGGGCGGGGGCCAGTTGAAGATCGGCGGCTTTCTGACCTACCGCAACGGCGTGTATGCGGACCTGACGGCTGCGGGCGACGTGGTGCGCGTGCGGCTCAATGGGTTGAGCGCGACGGGGAACACAAGCCTGCGGTTGCAGGGCGGGCCGGAGAGCCTGCTGGTGAGCGGGAATGTGTTGGTGACGCGCTTTGGGGTGGGGCCGGAGGTGGACTTCGCGTCGTTCGCGGCGGCAGGAGGAGTGAGTTCGCCGCCAGACCCGAACGCTGCGTCGAACAAGATCCGGCTGGACGTTCATGTGACCAGCTCGCAGCAACTGGACTTCCAGAACTCGTATGCCAAGCTGGCTGGCACGGTCGACCTGACGGTGCGCGGCACGGTGGCCGAGCCGACGATTCTGGGGCGGATTCAGATTACGGATGGAAGCGCGACGTTTGCCGGGACGAAGTACGAGTTGCAGCGCGGCGACATCCACTTCAGCAATCCAGTGCGCATCGACCCGACGATCGATCTGAATGCAACGGCGCGGGTGGAGAGCTATGACATTACGGTGGGGCTGCAAGGCACGATGAGCAACCTGAAGGCGAATTACCGATCCGACCCGCCGCTGAGCGAGGCGGACATCTTCGCGCTGCTGGCGCTGGGCCGTACGCAGGAGGAGGCGCAGTTATACCAGGAGCAGCAGGTGCAGGCGGGGTCGAACTCAACGAGCAGCGCTCTGCTGGGCGGGGCGCTGAACCAGACGGTGAGCAACCGGATCGGCAAGCTGTTTGGCGGGGGAAGCGTGAAGATCGATCCGGCGTTTGTGGGGACGCTGGGCAACTCCGCGGCGCGGATTACGGTGCAGCAGCAGATCTCGCGGCAGTTGTCAGTGACGTTCGCGACCAACGTGAACTACACCGCGCAGCAACTGATGCAGGCGCAGTACGATCTGACGCCCAACCAGTCGATTGTTGTAACGCGCGATGAGTCGGGCGTGTACAGCGTGGTGTTCAAGATCCGCAAGCGGTATAAGTAAGGCGCGGCTGAATGAGAACACGCAACTGCGAAATACAGAGATTCTGGCTGCGCCAGAATGACGACTTGCGTTACACAACGGCGTAGTGGTCTCACTCGATATGATGGAGAGATGGGAAATGTTTGGAAGAGTGTGCGGCTGACGCTGGAGACGATAAAGTGGGAACACTCGATCTTTGCGTTGCCGTTTGCGCTGACCGGCGCGGTTCTGGCGGCGGGAGGCTGGCCGCGGCCCGCGGTGCTGGGGTGGATTGTGGTGTGCATGGTTTCGGCGCGGTCGGCTGCAATGGCCTTTAACCGGCTGGTGGACGCGGGGCTGGATGCGGCGAATCCGCGGACGAAGATGCGCGCTCTGGCGGCGGGAAAGTTGAGCGCGGGATTTGTTGCTGGGTTTGTGGTGGTGTCGGTGGCGTTATTTGTGCTGGGCGCGGCGATGTTGAACCGGCTGACGCTGGAACTGGCGTTGCCCACGCTGGCGGTGTTGCTGGCGTACAGCTATATGAAGCGCGTGACGCGGTGGTCGCACGCGGTGCTGGGACTGGCACTGGGGATTGCGCCGTCGGCAGCGTGGATTGCGGTGCGAGGCGCGCTGGATTGGCGGATCACGGTGCTGACGGCGGCGGTGCTGCTGTGGGTTGGCGGCTTCGATGTGCTGTACGCGTGCCAGGACTTTGAGTTCGACCGCGCGGCGGGGCTGAAGAGCGTGCCGCAGGCCTTCGGGCTGACGCTGGCGTTCTGGATTGCGCGCGCGATGCATGTGGGAATGGTCTGCCTGCTGGTGTGGCTGGTGCGGCTGTTCTCTATGGGAGGGCTGGCCTGGGCGGGGGTTGCAGTGGTTGCGGCGCTGTTGATCTACGAGCACAGCATTGTTTCGCCGCGCGACCTACGACGGATGAATGCAGCGTTCTTTACGCTGAATGGGGTGATCTCGGTGGTGTTCTTCGGGTTTATTGCGGCGGACGTACTGCTGCACAAATAAGAGGGCCCGTAGGGTGCGAACCCTCTTTGGAGAAGGAGTACAAAAGAAAATGCGGGGGTCCCACCACACCGCGACCGACAATGAACCCGTCCGTCGCTCCGGTCGGGATGACGGCGTTCAATTATCCGGGCGGAATGGCGGCGTTCAATTATGCCGTGTGGGTGTGCTCACACTGGATGGCTTCGGCCTTGGCGCTGACTGCGTCCTTGACGTTCTGCGCGGTTGATGTGATCTTTTCGCGGACGTCATGGGCCGTATCGGCGGCTTGCTGTTTGGCTTCGCTATGCTGTGTGGAGCAACAGGCGTGGGCTTCGCCGGCGACCGCGTGGAAGGTGTCCTTGGCGTTTCCCCAGACCTCTTTTGCCGCACCTTTGACCTGATCGACGGCGCCTGAGTTGGCAAGCTTGTCGTTGCCGAGAGCTTCGCCGATGGACTGCTTTGCCTTGCCTTTTAGCTGGTCGAACTTACCTTCTGCGGTGTCACGGTTCATGGAAGTGCTCCTGTGGTTTTGTTGCGGATGGTCTGGGAATGGTACTGTCTTGAGGACCCGGTCGCTTCTATACTGCGCGGCGACCGGAGAGCAGGTTGACGATGATGAGGATGACGGCGATGAGGAGAAGGAGATGAACCCATGCTCCTAGCACATGAAATCCGATAAAGCCAACCAGCCAGAGTATGAGCAGAATAATGGTGATGGTCCAAAGCATTGTGATTTCTCCTGTGAACTGCCCGGCGATGTTTTTTGCCGCGGAGGTGGAAAGACCGACCGCGAACCGTCATTGTGATAAGTTGCGAGTTACCGGGAAGAGGTTGCCAAGAGCAATCGAGAGACGATGGGTTTTTTGAGGGGGGTAACGCGTGAGGATTGCGATACAGGGCGAATTGGGATCGAACAGCCACATGGCTGCGCTGGAGATGCTGGCGGACGCGGGCGGCGAGGTGGAGATTGCGGCGTGCGCCCTGTCTGCGGAGGTGTTTGAGCGGGTGGAGGCGG